>BNJU01000076.1_pt1 | contig 141190 bp, 190 predicted proteins | sample 8539281 | NCBI WGS metagenome assembly BNJU01 (sample SAMD00202456, study PRJDB9452) | human saliva metagenome | isolation source: human saliva | place: Japan
CTGGTGAATGGATAGACTATGGTAGTTACCGCTTTACAATTACTCAATCCACAAACTGTTGTACTACCGATTACCTACTACAAAGGCTATATCATTCATAATATTGATACTGCAGAAGTATTAGAAACGACGTTAAGTAAGAATGGTCTTGTCAGTGTTTCAATACCATCTGCTGGAACGTATGTCTGTCTGTACCAAAACACCAACATACGTATAGTATCCATATGGATTTCATTCTTACCTGCATGATAAGTAGTACTACATCGTTTATCGTAAACAAAAAGGATATTGTATGACAAATATCCTTTTCTATTATGAAATCAGGAATAATCTAGTCCTGATCATAGAGAAAAAACTTCAGAAGAAGAATATGATATAGAGGTCAGGAACACTAGAATGTTTCTGGCCTTTCTCGTACAGGCATGTATGGGAATTGGTCTGGGTAAAGTGAGAACGTACTTCCTTTTTAGACCAGTGATATCATTGAGTCCGTCACAAAAAAACGTTCTGCTTCCTCCTATATTCTTAGGCTGCTTTTATCAAGATGACAATCCAGGAAATAGTTAGATATGTCGTATATAAAACCAGAAAAAAATAGTCGGATGTGGGGATGGGGAAGTTTACCAAGACATTATGCATATCAGAAAGAAAGGAGTATCACATTATGGAAGGACCAATCATTACAGTGGATGTATCAAAGGGTTCCTGTCATTACCAGCCCTTCATCGAGAATGGGCATCCAATGAGAAAACCAAAGCAGCTTTCAGCTACGATCGATGGTTTCCAGAAGTTGGGACAAACTATCAAAGACCTTGAAGCTAAGACAGAACGAGAAGATATACCAGTTATCTTTGAGGCTACAGGTGTCTATCATCGACCACTACAAAAATATCTTGAAGACCACAAGATAAGGTACTACATCATTTCGCCATTATTATCTGCGACCTATCGTAAGACCGACCTACATAGTAATAAGACAGACGCATTAGACTGTGCACATATCGCCAAAGCATACTATTGTGAGAAGGAACTAAGACAATATCAAGCACAACCACAAGAGTACAAAAGACTCTATCAATTGAGCCGTCTATATGAAAGTGAGTTGGTTCATCTTCGGAAACGCAAAGTGAGTTTGAGATCCATGCTGGATATCATATATCCAAGGATTGACAAGACCTTTAAAGGGGAATCAAAATCTGTATGATCCAATCCCAATGGAGATATTGAAAAGATATCCTCATCCATCCTTACTTTTGAGCCATAGAGAGGATACCATCGTTAAGACCGTTGGGCATCGTACAGGTCATTTAAAAGGATATACAGAAAGAATCGTACATAAAATCTACGAGAAGGCAAAAGAGTGCTATTCAGGATGTGATATCGATGATATAGAAGTAGTCAAGTTGCCAAGCTTGATAGAGAACGTACAGGAACAGAAGAAAAAATGCGATTCACTATTGAAGGAAATGATAGAGATAGCACGAACATGTCCTTATTTCGCATCTGTTGTTAGTATTGTTGGAATCGGAGAGAATCTAGCAGCCCGTATCATAGCAGAGCTTGGAGATGTGAACCGATTTGATAACAGAGCGGCCATCGTGGCATATACAGGCTTGAATCCAAAGATACAACAATCTGGAGATATCGATGGACTGCATCTCAAGATATCAAAGAAAGGCAATAAGCATTTGCGATGTCTTTTATATCTTGGTGCACAATGTAATTATCGATTGCGCAAAGAAGATCCACTATATGAATTTACCAAAAAGAGAAGACAGCAGACCCAATGCCCATTGTCGTCTAAAGCTGCCTATACTGCTAGTGCTCATAAATTACTGGTCATAATCTATAGCCTATGCAAGAATGGTACTCTATATCATTCTTAGCAACAGTATAAACCTAATCTAGCAAAATGGGAGATATAATTTCTCTTGTTTTTAATAATGCACAAAATGAAAAAGAAGAAATCACTAAAGATTAGAAATTTCTTCTTGACTTAAGTTATCAAGTTTTTCTATCTCAAGACATTACTGCATGAAATGGAACATCAAGATGAATACTCTCAACATTTAGTAAATTCTCTACTAGAGATTATGCTTTATTAACATGGTACGTCGTACCAATACAACGCTAAATGTATCTCCAGTAAAAAAGACAACGAAAGAATGTATCTTTATCGAAAACTATATCAACGATCATTTTAAAGAAGATATCGACCTAGACAAGCTCAGTGAATTAACATTCTTAAATAAATATTACTTAGTACATGCATTCAACCAATATAAAGGGATTTCTCCGATGCGCTACTTAATACAGCGCAGAATCTCTGAAGCAAAATTCCTATTAGAGACCACAAGTTATAGTATGAATGATATCTCCGCTATCATTGGCTTCTCTAACCAAAATTACTTTACCTTTGCGTTTAAGCGTGAGATTGGTTGTTCTCCAAGTACGTATCGTAAACAATTCCTAAAAACGAAAGACTAAAAACATGCATATAAGAAAGCCGGTTCTCGGCTTTTTTATTATGAGCGTAAGTCTGCAGATAGCTTTTCTTTGAGTTTTTCAAGAATTGCATCGTGAACAGTACGTACTTCTTCATCATTCAGTGTATGATCAGAAGCTTGGTATGTAATACGTAGAGCTACAGATTTCTTACCTACTTCAACATGTTCTCCTTCGTAAATATCGAATACTTCCGATTTACGAACAAGATTCTTACCTGTACTGTTAATAATCTTTAACATTTCTTCTACTGTTACTTCTCTATCTACAACTAATGCAATATCGCGTGAAATTGATGGATAACGATCAATCGGTACAAACTTCACCTTAGAAGCACTTGTCTCATTTACGACATCCAATGAAAGTTCCGCATATGTTACTCGTTTTAAATCATATTTCTTTGCGTAGCTTGGATGTAATTCACCAAATAGACCTAATGGTTTACGGTCTAAGAGAATCTCTGCACTGCGATATGGATGGAAATGTTCTACATCCGTTGTATTTGGACGTACAGTAATACGTGCATCATTGAAACCACAACGATTTAACCATGTCATTAGGATTCCCTTTAAGGCATAGAAATCACCAGCTTCATTTAACTTGTGGAGTGGATCATTTTGAACATTACCGTCTAATACAACTGCAAGTCTTTCTTCTTCCTTATCCTTTGCATATACCTTAGAGATTTCAAATAACAAGTTATCTGTATTTTGGTGCGCTTCATTGTACTGCACACTTGTTAATACAGAGTTTAATAAACTTGCACGTATATACTTACGATTCTCTGACATTGGCATCGCAAGAGGAATCGCTTCGCCAAGTGGAGAGAGAGCTGTTTTCATTTCTTCTTCAGAAATTAATGTATAGGTAACAATTTCATTAAGACCAAGGCCTTCAATGTTTCGCGTGTCATACGTCTGAGTTTTTGCTTTGGAGATAATTGGCCAACGGTTGTACTCATTACTGGTAATGTAGATTTCAAAGTATCAAAACCAATTAAGCGTACAATTTCTTCATCGATGTCTGCACGACCTTCAATATCAACACGGTAACTTGGAATATGACATGTAATCTCATCTCCATTTACTTCTGGTTCAAAGTTTAACCATGTGAGTGTTTCTTTCACTTCATCCATCGTAAATGCTGTACCTAATAAGGCATTACAGTGAGAGAGTGTTTCCTTTACGACAACTGGCTTATAACCATCTGTACCATACGTAACTGTCTCTTCAAATCCATCTGCACATGCATACTCTTGTAAGAGCTGTACAGAACGGTCCATAGCCTTTTGTGCTGCCAATGCCTCAATACCCTTTGTAAAGCGTTGTGCAGCCTCAGTAATGAGATTTAAACGAATTGATGAGCGACGTACGGAAGTCTTATTGAAATGTGCTGCTTCGATAAAGATACCTTCTGTTGTTTCATCAATCATGGATTCTTCACCACCCATAATACCGGCAATACCAGTCACCTCACCATTTGTAGTGATTAGGATATCTCCCTTTTCAATCGTAAACTCGACACCATCTAACGCAGTCATCTTTAGCTCACGGTCATCCACAACTGTAATTTCTCTTGCCGGAAGCTTTGCAAGATTGTAATAATGTAATGGCTGTCCTGTTTCGAGCATTACAAAGTTAGAAATATCAACAACATTATTAATTGAATTGATACCTGCTGCATGTAAGTATTCCACCATCCACTTTGGTGATGGTCCAACCTTAACATGGTTTACAACTTTACCCATGAAGAAGTCACACTTTTCAGTGTTGCTTGTTACCTTGAATGTGGATGGTGTTCCAATGTTGGATTTACCAGCATAATCAGGCCACTTCACTTCACGGTGTAAGATAGCACCAACTTCTTTTGCCATATTCCACATACTAAGACAATATGCACGATCAACAGTTAATGCTACATCTAAAATCGTGTCATCATAGCCTATGTATCCAAGTACGTTTGTTTCACCAACAGGTGCATCTTGTGGCAACTCTTCAATTCCGTTAATTTGTTTTTCTGTAAGATATTTATGATCAATACTTAACTCACGTAGTGAGCAAAGCATACCATTTGATTCAATTCCATGAAGTGGCTTTGCTTGAATGGTGATACCAGGTAAAACAGCACCTGGTAAAGCTGCGATTACCTTTAAACCTAATCGGCAGTTTGAAGCACCACACACAATTTGCGTTGTATCGTTTTCACCTGCTCCATAGCGAACGATTGTACGGTGTAAATGTGTATCTGGAATATCTTCACATTCAATTACTTCCGCTATCACAAGACCAGTGCCTTGTGCCATCGGTTCAATTCCTTCAACTTCTAGCCCTGCAGTTGTTAATTTGTCCGCTAGTTGTTGTGGAGTAATATCACTTAAATCTACATATTCCTGTAGCCATTTATAACTTAGTCTCATTGCCTTCCTCCTCTTAGTCAAAACGATCGAATGTCTTCAAAAAGCGAACGTCATTTGTATAGAAGTTGCGAATATCATCAATTCCATATTTCAGCATCGCAACTCTTTCAAGTCCTACACCGAAGGCAAATCCAGAATACTTCTCAGGATCAAATCCATTCATGCGTAATACATTTGGATGTACCATACCTGCACCTAAGATTTCAATCCAACCAGATCCCTTACATACGTTACAACCCTTACCATTACAGAACGGACAAGATACATCAACTTCTACAGAAGGCTCTGTAAATGGGAAGTAGGATGGACGGAAACGAACTGTTCTACCTTGACCAAACATTGTGCTAGCCATGTATTCTAATGTTCCCTTCAGGTCAGCTAAAGTAATATTCTCACCAACGACAAGACCTTCACATTGCATAAACTGATGGCTATGTGTCGCATCGTCGTCATCACGACGATAAACCTTACCTGGGCAAATTAACTTGATTGGAACCTGTCCCTTTGCCTTTTCTAATTCACGCATCTGCATCGCAGTTGTATGTGTTCTAAGTAGTGTATTTGGATCGATATAGAAGGTATCCTGCATATCACGTGCTGGGTGATCTTTTGGTGTATTGGCCAATTCAAAGTTGTAGTAATCCTGTTCAACTTCAGGACCTTCCGCAACCTTATAACCCATACTCAAGAAGAGGTCTTCAATCTCCTGTTGAATCATCACAAGTGGATGTGTTGTACCAAGCTTGTGTGTATCTCCAGCTAATGTAACATCAATCTTTTCGGCTTCTAACTTACCCGCAAGAGCCGCAATCTTTAATACTTCTTCTTTTGACTCTAATACTTTGGCAACCGTATCCTTACATACGTTTACCTTCTGGCCAAAGGCTGGCTTTTCCTCTGATGGTAAAGCTTTCATTTCAGACATAAGTGCCTGAATACTTCCCTTTTTTCCTAAGTATTGAATTTTTGACTTGTTGTAATTGTTCCAAGGTTGTTGCTTGCTCAATCGCAGCTAACGCTTCTTCTTGGACCTGCATAACTTTATCGCTCATCGACCTTTTCCTCCATAAAAAAATTCCTGCAAAAATATTGCAGGAACGTTATTCACGCGGTACCATCCTGATTCGCACAAATGTGCGCACCTCAATTCATCTGTAACGTAGATATACGGAGATGATTAATCTCGCTAGAAAAGTGAATTCACCAAGCGTCTTCTATAGAACCCTTTCAGCGTTTAGGTTCCTCTCTTTCTATAGCGTGTTTGGCTACTACTCTTTTCGTTATCGCTTTAATAGCCATATTATACGGCAAATCACATAAGAATGTCACTAGTTTCCACAAAATCAATAATCCAATCTTACGCCTCTTGTAATAACCACCTCGTAATATCAAGCACTTGTATACCTTCAATATCATAATTTTCATGTCTTCATTTGCGATAATAATTTTTGGATAGGAATCCTTGATTTCTTGTAGTGGTTTAAGTTCTCTATTTAATGTGTCTTGGCTAGTTATATCATCAGAAACCTGGATATATATTTTTTCATTCTGCTTCATAGCCACAAAATCAATTTCCTTTTGATAGAGTTTTCCAACATAAATTGTATATCCTCTTCGCAATAACTCGAGAGCTACTAAATTTTCATAGGCACGCCCATAATCCATATTACGAGTACCTAAGATTGCGTAGCGAAATCCTAAATCACTTAAATAATACTTATCAGACGTTTCTAAATATTTTTTACACGAATGTCGTAGCGTTTCACTTTATAAAACACAAATGAGCTACATAGATATTTGATATAATTCCCTATCTTCACGTGATTAACATCAGGTTGATTCTTTTTAGAATTGTCGTTATTTTATTTGCTGAAGTTAAATTGGAAATATTATCCATAAGATAGTCAGTTAATGTATCTAATAACGCTTCTTCTTTGATTGCATACTTATCAACTAAATCACGCTTTATCACGGTATAACATACATTCTTGATATAGTAACTTGGTCTTGCTTATCTGCATAGATGTAAGACCCTGCTAATCCACCTTCTGTAACATATTTATCTAGTAGCATTGGAGTAGTACTATCAAATCCATAATATGCACAATACTCTTTCAAACTAAAATGGATAAACCTGTATCTCTATAAATCTTCCCGTAAATAACGTAGATAAATCGGAGCTAAGAAGAAATGCATTAGAACCAGTGATATAAATATCATATTTACGACTATTGTATAAACTGTTAATTGCCAATTCAAATTGAGTACATAGTTGCACCTCATCTATAACAACAATATTCTCTGCATCTTTTGATACTGATTTTCTACATATTTATATAAGCTTTTTATAATCTTTCAGATCTTCATTTTTTTAAATCCATAAAATCAATATATAAAACATGCACATTATTATCGTTCTTTTCTAACCAATCGACATAATCACGGACTAATTCCGATTTTTCCAGAGCGTCGTAAACCCGTTATTATTTTTATGTCAGGTGTTCCTCGAAGACGAATCAATCGATTTAAATAATCTACTCTTTCAATATGCTTCACAGTCTTCCTCCTCTTTCGAAACTTAAAAAAATAATTAATCTTTCGAAAAAGTATACTATATATTTTCGAAACTTAAAAATTTTTAAAGTTTTGAAAATAATCTTTTCGTCTTAAAGAAAATATACTGTCGAAACAGTATACCTTCTTGTTATTGTTGATAATACTCTGCCTGTGCTTGATAGAGTGTGTAATACTCACCTTGTTTATGCATGAGTGAATCATGATTGCCATCTTCTACTAACTTACCATCTTTAAAAACAACAATACAATCACAGAACTTACATGAACTCATACGATGAGAGATATAGATAGCTGTCTTACCCCCAACAAGTTTATCAAAGTTCTCATAGATTTCTGCTTCCGAGAATGGATCTAAAGCTGCAGTAGGTTCATCTAGGATTACAAATGGAGCGTCTTTGTACAATGCACGTGCAATTGCTAACTTCTGTGCTTCACCACCAGATAACTTAACACCTTCACTATTTAAATCTTCCAATACACAATCTAGTCCTTCCTGATCAGATGTAAAGCGTTTCTCTAGCCTACGTCTGCGATAATCGCATTGATATCTTTTTCATCATTATGATGGCCGCACTCTAGATTTTCTTTTGCACTGATATTAAACATACTGAAATCTTGGAATACTGGACTAAAGATTTTTGTATACTCATTGAAGTCAAACTTTTGAATATCAATACCATTTAACAAGATTCTTCCTTCACTTGGTTGATATAAGCGACATAGTAATTTGATGATTGTTGTCTTACCAGCACCATTTTGTCCAACTAGCGCTAACTTTTCACCAATCTTAAATGTAAGATTCACATTGGATAATACAAGTTGTTCACTATTTGGATAGTGGAAACTTACATTTTCAAAGCAGAACTCATATGCATTATCATTTCTCTTTTCAATTGGTAATGAACCTGTGGTACGAATAGATTCATCATGCAAGAAATCCGTAAAGTAATTTAGATAATCCAATTGGAATACTGCATCACTATAAGATATGATACAACCCGAAATGTATTGAATAAGTTGTTGCATCGCACCTGCATATAAGAGTACAGAACCAATTGATAAATAACCATGCATGCTTAAGTATGCAATATAAATATATGTACATGCTCCAAAGATACTTAATGCGAAGTTATAAACCGATTCATATCTTCCTTTTCTCTTAGAGAAATCCAAATAAACATGGAATGTTTTAATAATATTTTTAAAATACTTTTCAAATAACTGACCCATTCGATTGATCATCATTTGTTTCTTGTATTCTACATTGACCATTGTTGTGAGTAGATAACTAAACACGGAGTTGTTATGAATATTTCTTTTATTTAAGTCTTCATAATAAGCACTCGTGCGCTTTAAAATCATAACGCCCAAACAAATACAGCCAACTGCCAGTAATAGTAGTAATACTAAATAGAACGAATACTGCATTGCCTGATAAAACAAGTACCCTACAAAACATAATGCATATAGAGCAGAAAATAAGTTAGTGCATAACAGAATTATAATCTGTAAGAAAGAACCAGTTCCTCCAGTAGCATTCATACGATTACTTACTGCACGTACTTTTTGCATGCTATCGTTATCTTCAAAAATATCGTAGCGCATGGTAAACGACATATAGTTCACCTGACTCATGATTACTTCATCTGTAATAAATTCATATCCTGTAAATAAGAGTCAATCCAATTACCAATGAAGGATAATAGATAACTACTAACTAGCATAATCGTGACAACTTGAATTGCTGCTTGAAACTGGCTTGTAAGTAATAAGTCTAAGATACGTGAATATCCAAACAGTACAATAAAGTTAGGTGTACTTCTACAGAAAGCTAATGTAATCAACTGTACAGTAATATGAGGAAATTGAACTTTTAAAAGTTGAATCAAATCATGCGTTTGTTGATAGAATTGCTTGAGTTTCATCTTGTTCTTCCTCCTTGTAGTATTTTGCCTGTACATCAAACATCTCTGCGTATTTACCATTTAATTTCATAAGTTGTTCATGAGTCCCTTGTTCAATAATCTCTCCATTTTCCAAGAAGACAATATTGTCGCAGAAACGAGTTGAAGCTAAACGGTGTGAAATAAATAATGCACTCTTATCTTTTGTAATTTCCTTATACTCTTCATACAGATCCTTTTCCGCAAGTGCGTCTAGTGCTGCGGTCGGTTCATCTAAGATGAGTAAAGAAGGATTTTTGTAGTATGCCTTTGCAAGCAATAAACGTTGTTGTTGTCCACCACTGAGGTTGATCCCATCTGGAGATAGATCTGTATTGATATAACTATGAATTCCCTTTGGTAACTGATTTACAATCGTATCTAACTTAGAGATGTGTAAAGCTTCTTGTACGCGATTTTCATCATAGTCTTCTTCATGCATGCAAGAAACATTCTCACCAATTGTCATAGAGAATAAATCAATTTCTTGGAATACAATCCCAAGTTTTCCAAAGTAATCTTCTTTATTAATTTCTTTCAAATCGATACCATTGACTAAGATTCTTCCTGAAGTTGGTGTATACAATCCACTTAACAGTTTCACGATTGTAGTCTTGCCAGCACCATTTACACCCACAAGTGCGAGTTTTTCTCCTGCTGTAAAGTGTAGATTAAAATTCTTTAAGACATACTTTTTACTTTCCGGATATTGGAAAGATACATTCTCAAAAACAATATCGAATGGTGTAATCACTTTCTTACCATCTTGATTAATCACATTTTTATCCATTTCAAATTCATATGTTCTCTTTGTTAAATCTAGATTAGAATGTAATTTCGCAATCTCAGCAGTTAAAGCTGTGAATCGTTGACCATAACTAATGACAATACCGATATAAAGAACGAATGAGCTCATTTCAATCATGCCATGCATCATCAAATAAATTAGATATCCATAGGTAATTCCATCACGGATAAATCCTAAAATAACATCTGTTTGTGCTATCCATCCTTTGTATTTTGAAGCAGCAATTGTCTTCTGTACGAGAATATCGTTAGTTTTCTTGCATCTTTGCTTTTAAAAGATCCTGCATCTGATAGAGACGAATATCTTTTCCCTTCGCACTCTTTTGTGAAAGGCTATTAAAATAACGAGACTTAGAATAATTCTCTGCCTTTTCTTCATCTTTCTTTAAATACAATGCATAGCATTTTTCATAGATTTCATAATGAAGAAAAGAAATACATAATAGAGCTAAAAGAATTGGTAGGCCAATTCGGCTGATAAAAACTGCATATAGTATCAAACTGAAAATTGCAGAGAAAACAATCACAGTATTATGATAGACACCTTCCGCACCTTCCATATTCATATTTAATGCACGAATTCCATTTTCAAGTTTCCTGCGCAGGCTTTGTTTCGTAGTAGGAATAGGTTAATTCCTGCACCTTTTTGGCCACTGGTAAGATAAATAATTTTTGTCTTGGAATAACATATTGCATACTATTTCTTGTTGCAAGGTAAACATGCCACATGCTAAAGAGTCCATACACCGCAAATAAACCAAGTATCTGTAATACCAATGTTGTCCAATCTTGGGTTGTAGTAATAAATTGAATGATAGCAGCTGGTAATAATACAGCGATAAATCCTTCTATTACTGAGATAACAATCTCTAACAACATCATTTTGATTACATGCGGGTCGCATTTCCATAATCGATAGAGCATATCCTTATAAATATTCCATCTAGTAAGTTTCATAGTGATTACCTCCTTGCAGAAATACAATACTTCATATGATAGAAGCAAAATAAAAAAATGCATGAATTGTTCAAATTCATGCACGAAATGCTTATAGAGGTAGTACAATCTCTGTCGCAAATACACCTGGTTCATTTTGACGATTAAGATATCCATCATATTTCTTAACGACTTGGTCAACTCTCTTTAGCCCATGTCCATGGTCGCCCTCGCTTCGTCGTGAAATAGTGATCAGTACGTTGTTTTACTGTCTCACTTGTAGCGTTTGTAATTGAGATATAGAGTTGTTTCTTTAAGATACCAATATATACTCGAATAAATCGTTCATCTGGATTCTTTATCTTTCGACAAGATTCAATCGCATTATCTAATAGATTTCCTAAGATAACACACAAGTCTAAATCTGATACATGTAACTGTGGTGGAATTGACGCATCACAATGAATACGAATTTGCCCTTTTCTCCGCAATTGCAAGTTTCGCGTTCAAGATTGAATCTAATTGTAAGTTGCCAGAATGATAGAGTGTATCAATCGAGTCCAAATCTGTCTCAAGTTCATTGAGATAGTTTTTCATCTGGTCAACTTTATTCAAAGGAAAGATATCCTTTTAAAGACTGTAGATGGTTATGATAATCATGTCTCCAGCCACGCATAGTCATGTAGATATTTTCAATTTCATCCATCTGCTGTTTCATTAGTTTATTTTGATAGATGATTGTTTTATCTTCTTCACGCTTCATGATTCTTTGTAGAAGATATTCCAACAAAATAAAGATTAGTGCCGCAATACCACCTGCGATAAAACCATCATAATAAACACCAAGGAACAGAATTCCAAGATACAACAGAATGACGATAGTTGAAAAGATTCTTTCTTCTTTTAAGAAATGATAATGATTCCAAATAAAACATAAGAGAATCCATACAACTATCATATAAGAGAAGCGATAAACACTATATCCTATAATTCCTAGTATTACGGTTGATAAAATCACATGCATGAATGTTGGCTGTATCTTCTTGATAATAGCTTCATAAAGTGTTAATCCCACCAATATAATTACAGCCATCATAATGCACCTCGATTGGCTGCGATAAATTCCTGCATACACATTTCATAATTACCACGTGCGATTGGGAATTGTATACCATCTTCACCAATACAATCCTTCTTTGTTACACGTACAATATTTTTCATATTTACCGCAAAACGAGCGATGAATTTGTAATAATGGCATATGCAACATCTCAAGAACTTCACGAATACTCTGTTTGATGATAATTGTTGTCTCTTCACTCATACCATCACTACGCAAATAAATCTTTGTCTCATGGCCAAGTGCTTCAACACCAATCACATCACGATGATAAATTTTATATACTTCCTTCTTAGAAGAAATAATCGAAAATTCATCTGATATATGTAATTGCTTGATTGCCTTATCTAAAATCTTAAATAATTGGTCTTTCTCATAAGGTTTTAAAAGATAGGCTAATGCGTCTACATCATATCCTTCAAAGACAAAGTCTTTGACACCACTGATAAAACATATCAAATGATTTAGACGTGCTTGTCTCATCTTACGAGCAAGTTCAATCCCTGTCATATTCTCCATTTGAATATCTAATAAAAGTAAATCTGCAACAAGACCATTCTGCAAATCCCACCAGAGATTATCACAATCTGTATATTTTAATATTTCAATTTCCAAATGATGTGCTTGTGCATATTCATGAATGTACTTACACAAGATATCCATTTGAAGCTGTTCGTCATCACATACAATATATTTCATGCAACTATCATACCTTTTTTTCATCATAGATGTCCAACTTATATTTTGTTGTTCACCGAATACTACTACATATTTCTATATATGTTTCCCTGATATATTTTTGTGGATAAATCAATGTTTCAGGATGAGAAAAACTCTAATGTTATATTTTTTTATGTGGATTAATCAAAAGATTCAAAATAATTGGTTCTTTTGTATGCTCAGAGGTAGTCATCATTAGTTTGCGATATGGTTGGAAGCCACATTTTTCTTGAACCCTCTTTGATTGTTGGTTAAATGAAAAATGCCCACAAAGCAGGAAATCATAGTTCAATTCATTAAATAAATACTTGATAACTATCTTTACTGCTTCTGGCATGATACCACTTCCCCAATAGTCTTTACTTAAAACAAAACCAAGTTCTCTTCCATGATAGGTCGCAAACTCTGTCAAAGCTTCTTCTCTTCCATATTTTTTGATTTCAAGAGAGCCAATTACTTTTTGGTCTTCTTTGTGATAGATTGCAAATACTTGGTTACTCTCGATAAACATATCTAATATTTTTTGCGTTTCTTCTTTACTAGCATGATGTTTCCAACCAGCCATTTCACCGACACCTTCAACAGAAGCGTAAGCATAAAAATCATCTAAGTCCTCTTTTACAAACGGTCTTAAGATAAGTCGCTCTGTTTCTAGTTGTATTCCATTGATATGAAAATCTGCGTTCATTAACAATTTCTCCTTTAGTAGTTATACATCATAACGATAACTATCATAGGCACGATAGATATCATCTAGATGTGTATGATTTAAAACAAATGAATCTCCTAGTAATGTAAACTCTCCATCGACGATTAATAGACCACTGTTTTTAGGGATTGCTACTACTGGATTTCCTACATCTTCAATTTCACGAATGATTGTAGATAAATGTTCTTCATCTTCGACGTAATTTATATCCACATCAAATTCTGATAGTAGACCAAGTCCTTCTTGTAGTTCAAATGTATTATCTAGATTTGACTCGTGAAATGTATCAAGTTGTACAAGAGCACCTGCATGATGTCCGATTAGGATACCATCAAAAGTTGCACAACAAATCACGTAAGCCTAAATCTTCGATTCTCTGCATGATCCATTCACCGCAATCACCAGTGATCACAATAATATCTGCAGCTTCAATTTTTGCTTTTGCGCTTGCGTAATTATCTTGGTAATAATTAAACCAACTGATTTGTTTTTCACGGATACCATAGTTATAGAAAGGACGTACCATCATTTCATACGCTGGTTTCCCTTTCGCAAAGAAGTCATCCCAAGTCGCAAATTCATTAGACCAACCATCGTTATACGATAATGGCATCATCAATACCTTCATATCTTTCTCGATGAGTTGTGATAATTCGCCAAAGCCCCATGCTTGGTCGAAAGTAAATTGATTTAATAGTAAATGTATCATGTTTATCACCTGCATTCATTATATGACTTGTACAGTAGAAAATCTATTTTGTATAATCACTATAAGGAGGATGTTATGGTCCGCTATCATATTTTTGTGGAAGGAAGAGTCCAAGGCGTTGGCTTTCGCTACTTCGTTTCAATGCATGCACAATCTTATGGATTAACGGGAAGTGTGAAAAATCTAGATAATGGTTTGGTAGAAATCTATGTACAAGGAGAAAGTGATACCGTTGATCAATTTCTTGCGACTATCATCAAGGGGGATGGTCGTTTCATCAAAGTTGATGATTACTCCTGTAAAGCTGTCCCTATCATCCCAGATGAAAGACGATTTTCCTGTCAATATTATTAACATGCATACAACATTTTCTTAGGGCAAAAATGCCCTTTTTTTCTTTCAAAAATATTAATTTTTTTAAAATGTAAGCGATTACTTGTGATTTTTTTATCATTTACTATTGTCTTGATTATATAAACGTGATATTCTTGCTTACGTGAAATAATTCACATGGAGGAAAAGGACATGGCAGTCAAAAAGAAAGAAACTAAAGAAACAAAAGTAAATACAGCCCCTGTGGAAGTTCGTGTCAAAGAAGTAGACGATAAAGTTGCCCTTGCATTAAAGGCACTTGATGACTACGCATCATTTGACCAAGAAAAAATCGACTATATCGTAGCAAAGTGTACAGTAGCAGCACTTGATCAACACGGTACATTAGCTAAGGCAGCAGTTGACGAAACAGGACGTGGTGTATTCGAAGATAAAGCAACAAAGAACTTATTTGCTTGTGAGTACATGGTGAACTACCTACGTGACCTAAAGACAGTCGGTATCATCAGTGAAGACCCTGTTACAGGTATTACAGAAGTAGCTGAACCAGTTGGTGTTGTTGCAGGTTTAACACCAGTAACAAACCCTACTTCAACCGCAATCTTCAAGAGTTTACTTGCATTAAAGACAAGAAACCCTATCATCTTTGCATTCCATCCAAATGCACAGAAGTGTTCATCTGAAGCAGCACGCATTGTATATGAAGCAGCTTTAAAGGCTGGTGCTCCTGAAAACTGCATCCAGTGGATTGAACATCCATCTATGGACGCAACAAGTGCACTTATGAATCATCCAGGTGTATCTACAATTCTTGCAACTGGTGGTAACGCAATGGTTAAGGCAGCTTACAGCTGTGGTAAGCCTGCATTAGGTGTAGGTGCTGGTAACGCTCCTGCATATATCGAAACAACTGCAGATATCAAGCAAGCAGTTAACGATATCGCAATGTCCAAGGCATTCGATAACGGTATGATCTGTGCAAGTGAACAGACAGTTATCGTTGATGAAAATATCTATGAAGATGTTAAGGCAGAATTCAAACACTATAATGTACACTTCTGCTCACCTAAAGAAAAGAAATTACTTGAAACATACATGTTTGGATATACAGCTCACTCCAAGGGCGTAGAAAATGCAAAGTTAAACGGTGCAGTTGCTGGTAAGCCAGCTGCTTGGATTGCTGAACAAGCAGGTTTCAAAGTAGATCCTCAAACATCTATCTTAATCGCTGAATTAGAAAAACCAGGTGTTCAAGAACCACTATCACGTGAAAAACTATCACCAGTACTCGCAATGGAAAAAGCAAGTTCCGTTGAAGATGGATTTGATAAAGCAGAAGCTACTGTTATGTTAAACGGTGTTGGACATACAGCTGCGATTCATACACGTTCCGCAGAATTAGCGAAGAAGTTTGGTGAACGTATCAAGGCTTGTCGTTTAATTTGGAACTCCCCTACTACATTCGGTGGTATCGGTAATATCTATAACTCCTTTATTCCATCATTAACACTTGGTTGCGGATCTTATGGTCACAACTCAGTATCTGGTAACGTTAGTGCAATTAATCTGATTAACATCAAGAAGATAGGTAAAAGGAGAAATACAATGCAGTGGTTCAAGATTCCAAGCAAGATTTATATTGAACAAAATTCCATCACATACTTACGCGACATGCGTGAAATCAATCGTGCATTCATTGTTACAGACCGCACAATGGTTGATTTAGGTTATGTATCAAGAATTACTGAACAGTTAGCAGCTCGTAAGAATAAGGTACAAGTTCAATTGTTCTGCGACGTTGAACCAGATCCATCCTTACAGACAGTTAAGAAGGGTTGGGAATTAATGCAAGCCTTCAAACCAGATACAATCATTGCTTTAGGTGGTGGTTCCTCCATGGACGCTGCTAAGGGTATGTGGTTATTCTACGAACACCCAGAAGTTGACTTCGCTGACTTGAAGCAGAAGTTCATGGATATTCGTAAGCGTGCATTCCAGTATCCTGAATTAGGTAAGAAGTCTCACTTAGTATGTATCCCTACTACATCAGGTACAGGTTCTGAAGTATCACCATTCGCAGTTATTACAGATAAGGTTAACAAACTCAAGTATCCATTAGCTGACTACTCATTAACACCTACAGTCGCAATCGTTGACCCAGCACTTGTAATGAGCTTACCTGCACAGGTTACAGCTGACTCCGGTATGGACGTATTAACACACGCATGTGAAGCATACGTATCTGTTATGGCTACTGACTATACAGACGCTCTTTCATTAAAGGCAGTACAGATGGTATTCGAATACTTACCAAGAGCTGTACACTATGGTGCTAAGGATGAAGAAGCTCGTGAGAAGATGCATAACGCTTCCACTATGGCTGGTATGGCATTCGCTAACGCTTACTTAGGTATGTGCCACTCTATGGCTCATAAGATTGGTGCTGAATTCCACACAGTACATGGACGTACTTGCGGTACATTGTTACCATATGTCATCCGTTACAACGGCACAAAACCAGAAAAACCAGGTCTATGGCCTAAGTACCAATACTACAACGCTGATGAACGTTACTGCCAATTAGCACACGCTATTGGTCTCAAGTTCAACACAGTACAAGAAGGTGTTGAAAAGTTTGCCAAGGCAGTTCACGATTTAGGTATTGAAGTTGGTATGGCAATGAACTTCAAGTCACAGAATGTTGACAAGAAGGAATGGGAAGAAAACTTAGAGAAGTTAGCTTACCTCTCATACGAAGACCAGTGTTCCCCAGCGAACCCACGTGTTCCAATGATCAAGGATATGATCGAATTAATGCGTGCAGCTTACGAAGGAACAGAAATTCATTACGAACAACACTAATGACGAAAGGCACATCGCTCGATGTGCCTTTTACTTTTGATTCTGTTGTAACTTACTGTGTACTTGATCACACCAGCCAATCCACTTTTCTTCATATTCATGAGCAGAAATAACTCGATCAACCAAATCATATGGAGAATGAATTCCCTTTTGATTACATTGTTCTACACAATAATGATATAGATTCCAATCCAGTTCATCTTCTTCATAGACTAATGGTACTGATTCTAAACCTGCAAGTATTGCTGCGACTGCCCTTGTATGTCCATCCGTCAAGATTGGAATTCCATCCAACACCTTTACAGGTAAAGGTTTAAAGTTTGATAAATCATCTTTACAAAACCATGCTTGAATGTTCGATAGTTTCGCTTGCGAAATATAAAACTGGGATGGTTGTAAATCTTTTAATAAATAGTTTGGATTCTTCTGACTCATTTTCCACTCCGATAGTGGTACATGATAATTCCACCTGCTACTGCTACATTTAAAGACTCAAAGCCTTCCATTTCGATGCGTACACGATAGTCAGCCTGGGCAATAATATCTTGATGAACACCCTGCCCTTCATTCCCCATCACAAATGCCATACATTCTGTAACAGGTATTTCACGCATTGTTGTAGATTCCTGCAAGGAAGTCGCAATGACTTTTACACCCTGACTTTGTAATGTAGGAATTAAAGAAGAGAAGTCTTTGCGTACAACAGGAATATGGAATAAAGCACCTTGGGTAGAACGAATTGCTTTATCGTTATAAAGGTCACAAGTCTCAGTGGAACAATACACGCCATCAAAGCCAAATGAAATTGCGGTACGGATAAGTGTACCAAGATTACCAGGATCTTGTATGCCGTCCAGTAATAATAGACGATTTTTCTTTGTAATATCTAGTTTACGTTGACGACAAACCGCAATGTAATGCACGTTCGAAACATTCTCAGATAACTTCGCCATAATGGCTGGCGTCACTTCTACTACATGTTCAAAATCAAACGGAGAAGTTATATCTGTCACAATGGTTTCTACGGCATTGGCCGCTAAAGCTTCACCAATGAGATGCTCTCCTTCCACAAGAAATAAACCTGTTTCATCACGGTATTTTTTCTTATGTAGTAGAGTCCAGTTTTTTATTTTTGCATTCTGTAATGAACTTATCTTTTCCATAGTCATATCATATCACATCTATTTGGTAGCGACGATTTCAAACAAAGGAGTGGAAGCGTAATTGATTTTCTCCTCTTGCGTCCATACTCTTTGGTATACTTCTGTATCAATCTGAATATCTTGAAAGCCAATCTTCTCTAGTTCTACCCGATCCCACGACGGTCTATCTGTTAGGGTCATCGGTAATTGTTCTGCGATACGCTCCATCTGGTCAAAGTTTTCACCAATATTATGGTCATACAGATGCGCACGCTTTACATTTTGGCGGTCTTCTTCATACGCTTTGCGTAACTCTTCAGAGAATAAGTAGTGATACCAATTCGCATCGAAAACAATGAGTTTACCTGATGGTTTTAGTACACGATACCACTCTTGATAGGCAGCTGTAGGATTCTCTAAATTCCATGTAAGATTACGGTTGATAATCACATCAACGGAATTATCTTCAAACTCTAAATGTTCTGCTGGTTGTTTGAGAAAACGAATGGATAAATGATACTTTCTAGCATTTTCATGAGCTTGTTTTAACATCTCTTCAGTACAGTCAATACCAGTCACCTGATAACCTGCTCGACTGAGAAGAATTGCCATAAACCCTGGACCAGTACCGATATCTAATATCTTTAGGTCTTTCTTCCTTGGAAAATGGCTTGTTAGTTCACTTAGCCAGGCAACAGTAGATGTCCCTGCTAGTTCTTCATTATTTTCAACGGAATAACTATCCGCACGCTTGGTCCAATATTGGATAATTTTTTCTTGTATTGTATGCATGTCTCTTAATCCCTTATTGTGTTTTATTCTATCATAGTTCAAATGAAAACCCGAATTTCTTCGGGTACTTATCGTCTTTGGCGATATACTTCAAAGGATAATACAGCAGCAGCACTGGCTGCGTTTAACGCATTGCGGAAATCATTTGCGTATGGAATATAGATATTTTGTTCAATCTCATTTCGCACTGCAGATGATAGTCCTCTCATTTCGCCACCGATGGCTATTAAACTAGGCTTACGATAGTCGGCTTCTAGATACGTAATAGCGTCTTTACGCATTGCTGCGTAGGTTTTAACACCTTGTTTTTTAATGTCTTTTACTAACTGTGGTAAATCATCCGACATGACAATATTCATGTATTCAAACGCACCCGCACTGGATTTGGCAATCGTGCTCTCCGCACTTGACCAATCATGTCTAGGTAGAATTAATCCATCACAACCGGCACTATATAAAGTGCGGATGATATATCCTAAATTAAATGGATCTTCTACTCCTTCTAGCAATACAAGAAATGGTGTTTCACCATGCATGCATTCAGATAGTTCTTGATAGACTCTAGGACTGGCTTCCGCAACCAATCCACCATGTGTTCTTCCAGTTGCCATTACGTTAATTTCTTCACGTTCTAATGGCATGCATGGAATTCCTTTTTCCTTTGCACGATGTAAGATAAAGTTTAAGTCCTTATCATTTTTATGTTTATCGTAGTAGAGTTTTTCTACTTTGCGATGATTTCCAAGAATTGCAGCTTTTACACTAACATTTCCTTCTAGCAACATTATCGTGCCCTCCGCACTAGGTCATTTTCTCCAATCTCAAATGGAATTGGAACTTGTACCACTACCATCGGACGTCTAGAACTTGCAAGGTATTCTCCCTTTGGATCTTTAATCCACTCAACTTTGAAAGTACGCTTGTCTTTGCCAGGTGAAATCACTTCTAACATTTCACCAACATCAAAGGCATTACGTGTCTCTAAGTAGGCTACATTTGCGTCTTGGTCGTATCCAGCAACCTTGGCAAGGAAGTCATGATTTACATCCGCATCCGAATACGCATGATAAATCAAAGTATTTAATCCTGCTGCACCAGGATAGAACGCTGTTGTTGTCTGACGATTTTCAGCGCGCAAAATTTCCTTTTTATGATAAGCCAATCTTTCTGGTGAAAGTGGTCCATCATTCTCTGCAATCTCATCAATCAGATGACGATATGCACTTACAACAGATGCGACATAATACTCCGTCTTCATACGTCCTTCAATCTTCAAGGAACTAACACCTGCATCCATTAATTCATACATATAGTCTGCTGCTAGTAAGTCTTTAGAACCCATGGAATATAAAATATCTGTATTTAATTCTTTATCATCTTGATATACATGATATTGCCAACGACAACTTTGTGCGCAACCTCCACGGTTGGCATCACGTAATGTCATACGATTGGATAGTGTACATCTACCAGAGTAGTTTACACACATACCACCATGGATAAAGGCTTCCGTATCTACTGGACATTCCTTAGTGATGGCATAGATATCTTCAATCGAACATTCACGAGCAAGTACTGCACGGTCTAGTCCTAACTGTTCGTGTAAGAATTTAGCTGTTTCGACATTTGTAATACTCATCTGCGTAGAACAGTGTATTTCTAACTTTGGTGCACACTCACGCGCAAGTTTCATAATCGATGGTGAGGCTGCGATAATCGCTGTAACACCATACTCTTCTAACTTCATTAAATACTCGCGTAAGCCCTCATAATCTTCTTCATGAGGAATCACGTTTGTTGTGACATGGATATGTGCGTTATGTTGACGGGCAAATTCACATGCCTCCTTGATATCTTCCATCGTAAAGTTGGAAGCTCTTGAGCGTAAAGAATAGGATTGTCCACCAATATAGACTGCATCAGCACCATAACGAATCGCCGTCTTACAACGATTCAGATCCCCTGCTGGGGCTAATAATTCAGGTTTCTTCATCATAACTTTATCTGATCGTCTTCTGTCCATAATATCCATCAGATACTGGTAATTTTGGATATTTCAAAACAAATTCCTTTCTAACACTCTCGCCATCTTCCCCATCAAGCACACGACGATACATCCGTATCGCATCTAAGAGTGCATCTTGCGGAATATAGTTTCCATACATCTCAAAACGCTGAATGCCTGCGTTTGAAAAAGGTTGTAACCACGCAAATGATTCCTGTACGAAATCCGTATAGATCATCATACCTGCTTCATTTTCATATGCTGGCATCATACCATCACGCTTTTGTTCGCGAAGGTATAGATGATGGTTATGATGTAAAGGTTCTTCGATATTTGCGACTTCTTGATATGCCGTAAGTAGTGGACGCTTGGAAATACTCATAAGTAGGTATCCAAATACCTGAATACCACAATGACGTACACTTGAGGCAATCTTTAAGATTTCCTCCTCTGTTAAAAGCGGTGAAATATTCACCGAATACATTCCTGTCGATAGCCAAAACTTTGCGTCCTCTGCAGAGGTTACTAAGGTTTCTGGGCTGTAGATGAGCTTATCTTCTAACGATAATTCCTTGGCTGCTTGATATAGACCAGGATCAGCAATAATAACACCATCAACCCCTATCTCAAGTAACTGTTGGATTTGTTGTTGTGCTGATTTAATTTCACTTTGTGGAAACAAACGATTCATCAGCACAAATAGCTGTATCTGCACCACACGTGCTTGCGTTAATAGTTCTTCAATCTGCGCAATCGAAAAAGTATGGAGCGAGCTAAATACTCCTCCTTCGAGTGCAACGATTACTTCATCAGCACCAGCTTCTTTAAGCAGTGCGATATCTTCTTTTCTTTCACATGTAACTGATATTTTCTTCATACCGCCCTATTATAACATGGATTTCAAGCACACCATTTGACATTGCACATACTTATGCTATGTTATAGACGTAATTGGCGTTAAGTGCTGTTTGGAACGGGTCCCTACAGACGAAAAGCATAGCTTGCGGTCATTACAACTCCCATTATGTGAATGAAAACCTTTCTTCACAAATGGATGTGAAAGGAAGGTTTTTTTATATGTTTAAAAAAGAATTTTGGAACTCATCCGCTTTAAAACTAAAATCAGTAAAATATCTTGCGTTAATGGGTGTGTTTATCGCACTCAAGATTGTAGCTTCTAAACTATACATTCCCAGTATCCGAAAAACTTTAAAAGTGGGATTTGGCTTTTGTGCTACTCGCAATTGAATCATCGATTCTTGGTCCAGTTGCTGGTGCACTATCTGCAATTATCACTGATAACCTAGGTTTCTTCTTAGGTGGTGGCGGTGTCTATTTTGCTGGATATACATTAACACCAGTGCTTGCGTGCCTAGTTTGGTCATGTTTCTTATACAAGCAAAAGATTACTGTCGTTAAGATTGTGATTGCAAAACTCATCAACTCATTATTTGTAAATGTAGTAGTTGGATCTCTTTGGAGTTCTATGTTGTATGGCAAGGGGTATCTTTTCTACTTTACAAAGAGTTTCATCAAGAATTCGCTCTTGTTCCCTATCGAAGTCATTTTACTAGTCATTGTATTCAATGCATTAGCGCCTGTCCTTAAGCGCTCTAAGCTCATTGATTCATCCAATACATTCCCAATTCCTTGGATCTAATTCTTGCCTGCTGTAACATCAGCAGGTTTTCTTTTTGTATGCAGAAAATCATTGGTGTATAATTGCAATATGATAGAAAAACATTACTGGAAGATTAAGCAAGCAGCCTTAGATATTGATTTATGTGTTGTTTCCAAACATCACAGTATCGAAGAAATACAATCTTATTACGACGTAGGTGAAAGAATCTTTGCGGAAAACCGTGCGGCCGAGCTAATTTTTAAGGCAAACGCTCTACCAAAAGATATTGCTTGGCATTACATCGGCCATTTACAACGCAATAAAGTAAAGGAGATATTACCGATTGTTTCGTGTATTCAATCACTCGATAATATCGCTCTTGCGAAAGTTATCGAAAAAGAAGCGACTAAATTAAATCGTAATGTTGATGTACTGATTGAATTACATTTAGCGGATGAAGACACTAATAAGAGTGGATTAGACCCAACCGATGTGGAAACATTTACAAACTTTCTACTTCAGGAGTGTCCACATCTATCAATCCAAGGTTTGATGACCATGGGACCACATACAGATGATGAAGCACGTATCCATGAAGTCTTTGCGAAAGCACAAGATATCTTCAAGCATCTTCAAGAAACATTTGGTAAACAATACTTCCATACTCTTTCTATGGGTATGAGCCATGACTATCCAATCGCAATTGAGAATGGTAGTACGATGTTACGGATTGGAACATATTTATTTGAGGAGAACGAATTATGACATTTACAAAAAAGAGCGCAAATCTAACTCCAATCGCAGATGCAGTATTTACTGTCGTTGCGAAAGCAAAAGAAGATAAGCGTATCAATGGTGAAGAAAATGTAATTGACGCAACGATTGGTACACTTTGTGATAACGATGGAAACCTTGTTGCACTCAAGTCAGTATTTGATCACTATGATAAAATCGACCACCGTATCAAAGCTTCCTACGCTGCAAGTTTTGATGGAAACCCTAATTTCCGTAAAGATGTGTATGAATGGGTAACCCAAGGTACAAATCTAAAGCTTGCGCATAACGTTATCGCAACACCAGGTGGTTCTGGTGCAGTTAGTTCTACCTTTACTTCTGTATTAGACGAAGGAGAAACTGTCATCATTCCAAATATTGCTTGGGGTAGTTATCGCTTGATGGCTACAGAGAACAATTTAAAAATTGCCGAGTATGAACTCTTCAATGACAAAAATCACTTCAATATCGATTCCATTAAAGAAACTGTACATGAAGTAATGAAGACACAAGAACGTATTCTGTTACTCATCAATGACCCTTGCGAAAATCCAACTGGATATACAATGAGTCATGAGGAATGGAAAGAAGTTATCGACTTTGTAAATGAAGTGTCAAAAACACATCCTATCGTTTTAATGGATGATATTGCATATATCGATTATGCTTACAATACTGATACATCTCGTAAGTATATGGAAACTTGGAACAAACTGAGCGATAATGCGATGGTTGTCGTATGCTTCTCCTGTTCTAAGACAATGACTTCCTATGGCTTACGTTGTGGAGCTACAGTGATTCTTGCACAAAAAGAGGAGTCCGTCACAGAGATGAAGACAGTATTAGAAAAGAAAGCACGTGCCACTTGGTCTAATATTCCAAACGCCGCAATGGAAAACTTCAGTTGGGTCGTTAATGAAAATCGCAAAGAATTCCTTAAGGAGAAACAACTCTATATCGACCTAATGAAAGAACGCTCTTCTATCTTCTTAACAGAAGCACAAGAAGTTGGACTAGCACATTACCCATTCCGCGAAGGCTTCTTTGTAACATTAAAGATTTATGATAATGACCTATGCAAAAAAGTACATGAAGCATTTCTAGAGAATCACATTTATACAGTGAAGGTAAACCACGGTATTCGCGTTGGTTTATGTTCCCTACCAACCCATAAGATTTATGGACTTGCAAAGAAAATGAAGGAGATAGAGGATACTATCCTCAAGTAGAAAACTATGCCAGCTGCAACGACACATGTTGAATTTGCGAAAGGATGTACTTCGCACAATGGATGAATCACATGCAAGCATGATAACAAATAAAGAAATGTTTTATCTCGGTTCCCAAGGTCCGGATATGTTATTCTTCTCAAGAGCTTCACTATTACCGGGATCCCTAAAAAAATATGGTGATCTCATGCATGATGAAAAGTGTGATAAGTTCATTGATTACTTTGATAAGTATAGTGAAAATGACTCTGATCTTAGAAGTTACTTCTATGGATTCTTATGTCACTACGCTTTGGATTCAACCGCACACCCACTCATCAATGCGGTTGCAAGAGATACCCATATTCAAACAGGTTTACACGAAGGTGCTGCACACGTTATCAGTGAAGCTAATATCGATGTATGGATGTTGCACCAACGTGGAAGAAGTGAACAATCCTATGATGTATTCAAATATATGAAGATTGATAAAGTATCTAAGTCGAAACTTGGATTAATGTATGCAGGAATGTTCCAAAATGTATTCAATCTTAAGATTAAACCTAGTTTATGTGCAGAATCTGCTACTGAAATTGTTCGCTATACAAAGTTCTTATATCCAACAAAACTTAAGTACGACTTATTATGTGCACTAGAAAAGCAAATGAAAATACCACCCGTTTTATCCGGCATGGTATTGTATAACAAAAATGATTTTAAGGTATTAAACCTTGAACATAAATCTTATCCACTTCGCTATGACTTAAGTCGAGAGATTCATGCGTCATTTCCAGAATTATATGGTAAGGCAGTTCATTTAGCCAAACAGTTAATCGATACACGTAGCCCTGAAGACTTCCGTATCAACTTCAATGGCGAACCATACCAAGAGTAAAGCCGATTCATTTGAACCGGCTTTTTAAATATCTGTTTCTGCCCAAGAAGGTAATTCATTACCCTTACGGATTAGTACTGTCTTTTGATAATTTGTTTGGTTGAGGAAACGTAACACTTGGTCTACTTCTTCCTCTGTGCAACCCACAAGTACCTTTACATCTAATTCCTTGATTAGAATGTCTGCCGCAACAACCAATGCACTAATCTCATAACGATTCCCACTACCTGCATAAATCGATACACCATCTTTACCAAAGCTCTTTGTATCGTTGATATATCCATAATCAACTGGATAAATCAAGTTCTGGAAAACGTGGATGAACTTCACCCTTTTTTCTTGTGATCTGGTATCCACTGGATAAGTACAGCGTATCTAACTTCTGCCAGAAATAGGCATTATTTTCAAATTCAATCATCGTATACCCCTTTGTTTGTTTCATTATACTATTACCAAATATTTCTGTAAACATATCCTATTTTCTCTGAAAAAAATTTCATTAAAATTAGAATTTTTGAAATATTTATTTCAAGTTTCTTTATTCCCAGATAGAGGAATCTTTTCCTGACGCCACTTCAAAGTGATACTTTGCAATACCGATGTCAGTATCTAGCGCAATACCTAAACCTTTTTTTAACATACACTTTTTCATCTCTAAGGCCAAAGCGATAACTATGTTGGTTTAGAGCTGATGGTGCCATAGCCACCGCCTCTACACCTTTGATAAACCAATCTGGAAGTTCAGGGTATCCAATGGATAAATCTTTTACCTTCTTATATTTATGTTCTCTTCCTTGGTTTTCGCCATATCCAATAGCGATAACCATCAAAAACTTTTCACCAGGTTTTAAATCTACAACACTTTCAATCTTTTTATAGGTACCACCTACCCAACAAGTATTGAGACCTAACATCTGTGCTTTAAGTACAATCTTCTCTCCATAGTAGCCACAACGCTCATTGAATGTAGAATCTTCCTTTCCTACAAGAGCGATATAGTTTTTTACATTCGAGAATAAGCCATAGTGATATAAACGCTTTTGCAAAAGCTTGTGGTTCATTCTCAATTAGTTGAATGTGTAGGTTTCCTTCTTGATTACATTTATCAATATACTTACGTAATTCATCCCGTACATCTGTATCAATTGGTTTATCTAAATACGAACGTACAGAATGTCTTTGTTTGATAGCATCTAATAGTTCCATCTTCATATCTCCATTAAACAGAAACTTAAAAATACTATCAGTCATATTTTTTTCAATAGATTTGAATAATCTTAAAACAATTAAAAATTAATACCGTAAAAATATCCTATCTACACCTTTAAAAATAAAATTTAATAAAATCAAAAGACGTATGGCCTACATGATTTATTGATGAATAAACAATATAAGTCAAATCATTGCTTTGAGTTATTTTAATAACAACGTATATGATTAACAATAGACAGTAAATTAATATTTTTGCATAATTAATTTCCCTTCATATTCTTCATCACTTAAATTGGTATTTATAGTTGAACTTAGGCCTAGCACTTCAGCAATGTTAGTTTTTTCTTATAAATTTAATAGTTTTTATTCTATCCTTTGGCGAAATTAATGTATTCAAAAGTATAGATAAAATTGCAAGTAGTTCAACCTCCTGCATACTAAACCATCCAAATACAGTTATTAATATTGATAGAATAATAATTCTAATACCAAAACCTTTTTACTTAATCTCCAAAAATAATTAACGGAAAAATGTCCAATATACGTAAATAAAACAATAAGTATACAAGACGAAACAAAAACTATAATATCGTTTGAGATATCTTTTTAGAAAAAGCAACACTAATACACGTTACAAAAATAATAGTATTCATAAAAAGTTAGTAAATTCGTTATATCCAAGCTAAAAATTTTTTTATAATACTAGAATTATTTTCATTATATTTCCTCCAAGATAAAACTGCTAATATTGTAAATGCAATTGGAATAATAAAAATAAGAAAAATTTTTACAATATATATTTGTTATTGGAATTTCTTTATAAAATCAATAACTATATTTGCACAAAATAATAATATATAATGCTTGCAAAAACAAAATACGAATGATAGTATATAATAATTTTTTTCATTTTTCCCACCTATTTATAGAATGATTTCACTAACTTAAGACTGATTACATTATAATAATAACTTCTTAAAAAAATAAAATATATACCACTACTAGTGAAGAAAAGACATAGAATTGCCATATACCATGTAGAATGACTATTATCTGCGGTCTTTGGTGTAGAGATACCTACCCATCGATAGACATGAGTAGTATCACCGCTTACAGCTGTATTTGTAGATACATATACATATCCAGCAAATACTTCTGGACCAAATGTTCCATAGACTCTTTCCTTAATTGGCGTACCATCTTCTGTTACCCAATTTGTCTTCACGCGGTATGTATAGATAAAATCTAATAGATTCATCTGATCAGATGAAAGTGTTAGATTCTTACTTTCATAATCCACTGCATAATCTGGAATTAGCTTGCCATATCTAAAGAGTACAGTATAGAGATTATCTACACCTGTATCTTCTTGTGCTAGCACTCTTCCTTGATCATCAATATAACGAATTCTCCAACTTGTTAGTTTACGATTTAACCACTTTGCATAGATTGTCATATCATAGGAAATTGATTCATTGATATCGAACGGCTGCGTAAATGCCGGATCCTTATACCAACCATCAAACCAATATCCGTCCTTAGAAGGAATATTTGGAATATCCTTACGCACACTAGACATCATTGGAATCGTTACGGTCGCTGGAAGTACAGAAGTAGCGCCATTACTTACAACCGTTACATTTACACTAGGTTCTTCCCATTTTGCATAAATGAAGCGATCACGGCTGGACATTGTTGCGTTATCATTCATTTTTGTGCCTTCACGGAAAGTGTCTGATGTATACCATCCAGCAAATACATAGTGAGCAGGTACATTATTTGGCTTTACTGGATTATCCAAGATATTCTTGTAGTTAGAAAGCGGTTCTCCATAATAGAGATTTAATACCGTACCATCTGTATTCTCTAAATGAAGGTTGTACTTGTTACGAGTTAGATAAACATGTATATAAGAATGTCCATCCCCATCATAGTCATTTACAACTTGTCCATTTCTGTAGATCACAATCTCTGATCCAGAAGTATATGAATTTAAGTTAGGATTGGATGAACTTACATCAGTTGTATACTCATCTGCACTATTTGTCCAATAATAATATGCATAATTGAAGGATGCAGTATTTGTAAAATATAAACTAAATGTACTGTAGCTAAGTGTATCAATATCTTTCTTTCGATTCTCTGTTCCTTCTGACCAAGTTCCACCTTTATTTTGGTCATGATAGACAAGATGAATCTTTAAATCTTTTGGAGTTTCTGCTAATTTTCTAGCATGGAATTCCAAATGATATGGATCGACATTAAAGAATTGTTGTTCTGTAAAGGTAGGTGGTGTCTTGTCATAGTGAGAGCTTGCATTATTTGGCGCAGACCATAGATATGTTAGGTCAATGCTAAAAATACCATCTGTCTTATGCCCATAGATTCCCTGGTATGACTCACGACGCTCTTCTGTATTTGTAGAAAAGTTATAATACACAAGTGTAATTGTCATCACCGGACGATCATAGTAGACATTTACCACAGTTGAACCATCCGCTAAGACAAGCTTTTGTCGCATTTTTCTGCATCAGTCTTTACCTGATTGTATTTTACGATATGTCGTATCATATTGAAGTCCATTGTATACAACAGTACTATTTACATTCTGTGTTTTTTTGTTTCTGTATTAAATAATGTATATGTCTTTTGATCATCTGTGAAAGACATACTATCAGTTGTCTTTTGGTACCAATAATTGATGATGTATGTAGACTGAAATGGAATATCATATTCCGCATATACATGCATATCTTCTGCTGGCTGAACTCCTGCATTCCAAGTCTGTAAAGCACCTGTACTATCTTGGTATACTCAACGTACGAATACCTTACCTGGAATCGTTGGTTGTACAGGCTGCGTCTGCATACTCTCATATAAATATGTGAGATAGAAATCTTGAGCACTATCACCTGTATGGAAATAGGTTGTTAATTTCTTTCTTGCATAATAAACAGAAACTGTAATATCTCCATTTGGCGCAATCTGTACCTGTTCAGGAATCAGAGCTTGAAAGCCAGGATATGTTCGATTTGCGATTGCCTGTGTCATATCCCCTACATTACCTGTAAGAGTTTCATATTCTGCTAAGGATTCGTCATCATAGTTACCAGACAATGTTTGACGTACATGGCGAACTGTATAAGTTCTAGTAGTTGGTACTGGTTGTGTTGTTGGTGTTGATGAATCTGCGAATACCGCTGTAGAAATTGTGGTTACACAAATACTACATACCATTAGCAGAGCACAAAGAAAACTAATCACTCTGACTTTCTTCATTCCTTTTGTCCTCCCATTAATATTGGAGTTATTTTATCATGCAAAAAGAGAATTGTAATCATTTTTAATATTGTTTTTACAATATTTTTTTATTCGCTATTTAATTTTTAAATAAGATAAAAAAAGTAAACGCTAAACCAGTTGTACCATATAGATAAAATAAAATCGTATTTGAGATAGTGTTTTAAAGTATCTCAAGTACGATTTTTATAAATGTTATCTGGCAGTTCTTTTTGACCAAGGTAGTAATCTATCTGGCACCTCCACCGTTAGGTCATGTATCGTTTTAGGAAGTTCTTCTAACAGATAGCGAATATATTCGTATATCTTGATATCATTTGCTTTACATGTTTCTACGATACTATAGAGTACCGCACTGGCCTGTGCTCCTTTTATCGTATCAATCATGATCCAGTTCTTTCTTCCTACTGTAAATGGTCGTATCGCTCTTTCTGCCGCATTGTTATCTAGAGGTATTCTTGCGTCCTTTAGAAATGCTCTGAGATAGGGTTCTTGGTTCAGGGCGTAGGTAAAGCCTTTCCCTGTTTCCGATTCTCTTGAGACATGCTGACGATATCTTTTTACCCATGTGAAAAACTCATCCACTAGGGGTGCTATTTTTCTCTTTCCTCTGTCTTAACTTTTCTTCTTCGCCCAATCCCTTCAATTGATTATCTTCGTGATAGATTCTATTAATCATATCCACCGCTTCCTGGGCAAGTGTCTGACTCGTCTTCACCGCTTTGATGAGCGTCGTGAACTTTCTTTTGAGATGCGTCCAGCACCCAGCTACGGTAAAGCTTTCGGGATCTTCCTTAGCTAACTGGTGATAAGCACTGTAGCCATCACATACAAGTGTCCCTCTAAATCCCTCTAGGAATCTTTGCGGATGTTCATGGGACCTCGTACGTCGATAATCATACAGGACGATCCGCTTTTCTTCCTCATGTGCCCCTGTACGATATACCCACATATAGGACTTACTGCCAGCTTTTTCTGCCATCTCTGCTTACCTCGAATGGCGTTTCATCCGCATGCAGTATATCCTGTTTGATCATCTCTTCTTTCAACCTATCGTAGAAATGTATCAAATAGTTATCGGATGCTTGGATCATCCCAATTGGCCATGGTGGATCGTGAAATGTTGATCTGGTTTTCTTGGTATGTCTTTTCTTGTCTATATAACGGTACGGCATTGACATATTTGCCCCATATGATAGATGACACCAGTGATGGGGTAGCGATACTGTTTGGCCATAGTTCTACAGGCTTCTGTGCTCGTATGATTGTCTGGTTATCCTTTGCGGCGTATACACCAATTTTATAAGTGACCGCTTCGAAAGATGCTGGTATATGTTCCAACTTAGTTATGATCTGATATGGCAGTCTCTTCCATCCGCTCTTGCCAAAGCTTTCATTCAATTCTTCTTCGGATAGTTCGATATATTCTTCACGGTGGTTCGTGATCTTCTGGATGTCTGATGCCCGCTTTCCTTTTGCCTTCTTCCTTGGAGCGGCTTCCTCTAACGTTGGCTCTGGTTGTAGTAAATCAAACAATACTTCAGGTTCATTAAAACCGAGTTCCAACTGTTCAAAGATTCCAGAACTCTGTTTCTCTGTACTTCTGCCAAAGCTTCTTTGATTCATGATCTTGATCTGTTCACTAAGAAGTTTGATAGTAGCTTCCAGACTCTCTACGCTACTTTGCATACTCATAAAGAGCTTTATGATGATGTCCTTTGGCAGGCTTTCTACTTCTTCCTCACTTAGTTTTTTCATTTCCATAGCTTATGTATAAACCATTATGAGAGTGTCGTCAAATGTGGATAACTTTGATTTTCCACACAAATATTTTACTGGTACTAGCGCATATCTATGGCGTAATAAAAAGGCACGTATCAAGCAGTTTGGAGTCTGGAGTGTAGAAATTCATCTGCTGCTTTTTATGTGCCTGATACGCCATCTATAGGCCTATCTTCTTAATAAAAGTTGTGGATAACTTTTTTACAGTATCATCTTTCGTTCTACTTTTTGAATTGTCTTCCTCTGTGTGATTGCCATGCCTTCGAGCAGCCAATGATACTGTTCGATACTAATGTTCTCTATGTCTTCTGTCTTTCTGGGCCATTGGAATCTTCCTTCCTCCAATCGTTTATACAATAATAGGAATCCATCTGTCTCCCAAAGCAGTCCCTTCACACGATTAGTCTTTCTTCCACAAAACAAGAATAACGTTCCTTCATCAAAAGGATCTAGGGAGAAATGGTTCTGAATGATCGAAGCCAACCCATCTATTCCATTTCTTAGATCTGTATATCCACATGCAATATAGATCTTCTTAAAACCACAATACTCTTTAAGCATGGGATACCGCCTGAATGATCTTTAGTAATAGTTCATCTGAAATATCCTCGTCGATCTCTATCTGATGATTGCCCAGTTGAATGTGTGCAGAACCATGTCGAATAGGTTTCTTCAATTCTTGAAATGTAACATCTGATGATGGCGGTAAAGTTGCAGGAAAGATATCCGTGTGATTACCGACTTCTTGCGCCAAGTGGTTACGCAACTTTCGGTGATAATACCAATATTGTTTTTCGTTGATTCCATGTTCGTTACACCACTGAGGAACAGATTGACCACTTGTTTTGCATTCCATAATAATTGATACCCATCGCTGTGCCTTTAGCTCTGCCGCTGTCATTATCATAAAATAATCACCCCCAAACCCTCACGATTCTTAAGGGTTCTAGGGTGATTATGACATGGTTTAAGATTGATATACAGGTACTACCTATTTAGCGTTTACGTTGGAACACTCCATCTATCTCTTAACAGTAAAATAAAAACTAACCTAGATATTATTCTAAGTTAGTTTTTTTATTCGATATCACTAAGCCTTCTTATATGTTTTTGAATAAACAAGAATCTGCACTACAATACATATCACAATAGACACTACGATATAGACTAACATTTGGCTCATATCAAAGTAGCCATCAAATAATCTAGCTTTAAATGAGAATAGTTCTTTAATGCTTGTCACAAACATTCCTTGATCAACTCCATCTAAAGTTGTATTCATATGCTCTAGTAATCCATTGATTAAGACATTTCTCAATACAATTGTAATCTGACTTGCAGGAAAGATATTGCATATAGTTTGTATAGCTTCAGAAAACTGTGAGATAGGAATATATGCACCAATGATAAATCCCGAAACTGCAGATAATAAACCAAAGAATGCTCCACTAGCACTAACAGATTTAAGGAACAGTACTACAATCATGAAAATTGAAGTGGCTGAAATAGAACCTAACGCTACAACACCAAATGCTTTTAGAATATCAATTGTGCCTAAATAAATATCACCATGCATGCAAATGGTAACTAAGCCAACCGCAAGAATAATACCAGTTAGAATCACTGAAGAAAAAGCAGCGGATACAAAGTAAGATAAAATAATCTGTCCTCTTTTCAGTGGTGTTGCAAGGATATCATAATCCACCTTGTTTTCTCTATCTTTTACAAGAGTAATCAAACAGTTATATGGAACAGTCATCATTGCGGAACCTAGAATACCTGTTAACAGAATGAGATTTGCAAACATGTCTTTATCATTCTTATCAATGAGTGAAGATAAGCCAGGGAATTGATTGATTGCACTATCCATCGCATTTACAAATGTATCTTTCAAGAATAATAAATATAATGCTAGTACAATCATTGATGTTAGTAATGAAAATAGTATTGATTGCTTATCTTTAAAAATAATAATAAATTTCTTTTTGTTAGTCCTAAAAACTCCTCTCATGTTATTCACCAAGCTTTCTACCTGTTAAGTTCAGGAATACGTCATCCATACTTCCTTTTACGACTTCATAATCCGTAATTTGATGGCGATTTAAATATAAGAATTCTGTTAGGTTAAATTCCTTTTGTGATTCTAGATTCACGATATAGTGGTCAACCTCATACGTATATCCAAAGTCGCTGATGAACTTCTCATTTTCACTATCCTGTTGCGTGTACCAAATTAATTTTGTATTTGTATACTTATTCTTTAAACCAGCCCGGAGTATCATTTGCCACAATATGTCCTTTATCTAGAATGACTACTCGATCAGCATCTCTTACTTCTTCCATGTAGTGTGTCGTAAGGAATATTGTCATGTGCTTTTCCTTACGAAGATAGTCAATATACTCCCACACTACTTTTCTAGACATAGGATCAAGACCAGTTGTTGGTTCATCCAGAAAGAGTATCTTTGGATTATGTAGAAGCGCTCTAATAATATCAACTCTTCTTCTCTGACCTCCAGATAATCTCTCATACTTTTGATTCCAGATACTATCAAGTTCAAATGCTTGCATTAACGGATTCAAATGCTGTAGTATTTCATCTTTTCCAATACCATAATAAGATGCCCTTGTTAGTAGATTTTCTTTGACTGTTAACTTTCCATCTAATACAGAATTTTGAAATACAATACCGATGTTCTCTCGTATCTTGTCATCATCTTTTCCGAGTTTATAATCAAATATTTCCACATCACCTTCTGTTTTATCAAAGATTGTACACAGCATATTTATCGTTGTAGATTTACCTGCACCATTCTCTCCTAGAAATGCAAAGAACTCTCCTTCTTTGACCTCAAATGAGATATGATCTACTGCAAGATTTTTGTCATATTTCTTTGTTAAGTTTTTTACTGTAATTGCGTTCATCGTAATAACTCCTCCTAAAGCTTCTTTGTTCTGAAAGCATCTTATCATCATGAAAAAATAAAAAAAGTGATACTCTACCAACCTGCATATACAGGCTACTGAGTTGCACTTTTTCTTTAAAAACATCTATTTTTCGTTATTTATTACTTATTCTAAATCTTGCAGATCTTTGATAGCTGCATTGATTTTTTTATCTCATCAGACTTAGCAATCCATGCGGTCACAAACCATACAAAGATATAGATAATACTATACATAACTAGGGTTGACTGTACATTAAATAATGAGCCATACCAATCAAACAAATAACCGCATAGAACTACAATTCCACCAACTAATACAAAGTGAATCCCAATTCTCATCCACATTACATTCTTCTTTAAACTATCTAAATCTAGGAGAAAGCAAGTTGGAAGTGAACACAAAAATCCAGTTAAACAAATCGAAATAGGAACATTCCAGCTTAAAGTTAATGACTCTGTACCTGAGATATAATGTTGAAGAATCATCTGTATTCCAATTCCAAAAAGAATAGCAGCTGAAATCATAACCGTTTGATGAAAAATAATTTTTGCTTTTTGCATGTTAGATTCCTAGCCTTTCCTTTAATTCTTTTACATAACTTCTTGCGATAATAACTTGTTCTCCATTTAAAAGTTCTGCTGTCATCCTACCGTTAATTTCAGATTTTACAGACTTTATCTTTCGAATATTGATAATCATTGCCTTGGCAGCTCTGAAGAAATTACGAGTCAATTCACTTTCTAGTTCATATAGTCGATATGAAACTTCAAGAGTATTATCCTTCGTATAGATATATGTTCTCTTATCTATAGATTCAATATAATAAATTTTATCAATCTGACACATGACAGTCTGACCATTATAACGAGTAGTGATCACGACAGTTATTTTTCAAGTGTATCGATTGCACTTTGAATTGTATCTGTCATTTCAACAACCCTTACTTCAGCATGTTCATCATCATATGAATTTACTTTTTGATTTCAACCTTCACGATACCACCACCTACATTAATAACTCTTACACTTCATCAGTTCCTTTATCTTAAAATAATATTTTATTTGTAAAAAAATCTTAGCCCAATCTTGTTTTTGCATTTAGGGATACGAGCTATAAACACTTTGTAATTCTCAATGTAATAAAATGCTAAATAGTTTTCTATGGGCATATATCGATAAAATTTACCATCATTAGTAATCTCACCCATATCCCCTACTTGAAAACCAAAGGACAGACTTCTGGAAACATTTCCAAAGTATCAAGAGCACTTTAAAATTAAATCTACTTTTCCATCAGCAGATTGCTGACTATAAAAATTAATAACAATATAGTTATGAATATCACGTAAGTCTTTTCTTTGCGCTATCCGCAAGGAAAACAGAATACCGTTTTGAATTAGTCAAGATTGAATTCCTTTCTCACATCAGCTAGAGAAGTGACCTTTCCCTCACTAATTTCTTGATGTCCAGCTAAAAATTTCTTTCTTTAAATCCTCAAAGACCACTTGATACTGTGTATCTTTTAAATCACTAGAAACAAATTCCTTCGCATCAACTGTGCCGTTTGCGATTTTTTTCTAAGCGCTGCATTCAGCACATCCGAAACTGTAATTTTCTCATCCGCTAAGATTTCTTTTGTCTTCTGATAAGATATTGAATCTGCACGAAAATTTACTACTTGTGTACTAGCCATTCCAAATACTCCTTTGTAAATACAATTTGTATACTACATAATAACATAGAAAAGGTGATGTACTCAAAAAAATATCCATCATTGTTATGTATGACAATGATGGATATAACTAGATTATTCTAAATAAGATACCCTATCCCATTCTCCAAGGTATGATTCATACTCTCCTATCTATTATAATTAAGATAGAATTATGATATTATATCGATATTTAAAGGAGGTCAATACTATGATCAATATTCGTCCAGTTTCTGACTTAAGAAACAAATTCCCAGAAATTGAAGAAACTGTTATAGATTCCAACACTCCGGTGTTCCTTACTAAAAATGGTTATGGAACGATGGTACTTATGAGCATTGAACAATACTCTGCACTTACAGATGATATTGAAAGAAAGCTCGATGAAGCAGATGCATTTGCAGCAAACTCTTCTATCCGCCTTTCTAAATCTGATGTATTTGACAAAATAAGGAGCAGAGTTGATGAACAAGCGAAGCTATAAATTAACTTTTCTTCCTTTATTTGAAGAAGATTTACTTAAAGCCACTGATTATATAACCAATACGCTACAAAATCCCAGTGCAGCTCACCGCTTAGTTGATGATATAGAACTGGTAATTGTTAAAAGGCTTGAAATACCTCTTAGTTTTGCTCCCTATCAATCATCAAAGATTAGGAATTATCCCTACTACAGAATCAATGTAAGAAACTTCTCAATTTCTTATGTAGTAATTGATGACACTATGGAAGTTCGTAGGCTTCTATATTCAAAACGAAACATTGACGAACTGCTAAAATAATCACTCATTACGAGTGGTTATTTTTATTCCAATGATTCCTCTTTCTGCATGAACTCTTCACATGACGGGATTTGCACAAAGACATCAAATTACTTTTATTATGATTTCCACCTTCAGATAAAAGTTTAAAGTGATGTCCTAATTTTTCTTTTAGCCATTGTTCAGAATTCTCTATAGTTTTAGTTTTTTTGTAGATTTGCTTTTTAAAATATTCTACGCTTTATCTATTTACTGGGTACAACTTTTGTTATCTATGCTCAATTTTCAGTGAAAGCTCCCTTTTAACGAAAGTGCCCTTTAATTAGGGCGCTTTTCCATTTACAGGTTTTGAATTGGTATATTTTAAGCTATAATCTAAATAGATATTGGGCATTTTGACCGCACGAAAAGTATACTTTCAAATGAGATTTTTGAATTTCTCTTGAAAGCTCCCTTTGAATATAAAGAGATGGTGCTGTTAGGGCCTGATGCTAATGGAGGATAGGTGTTAGATCAACTGCCTTGGGTGGAATGGAATGTAGGCGGTTTAGTTCTAACACCTTTTCGTTTAGTACTAGCTTGGCAATGATGTAGGGGTGATTGGTAATTTAACTTCCTGCGTACATAATTATTTACCTGATTTGATACGAAATTGATGTCGTGTTTTGTAAGTCCGTTCATACTGTATCCTTTTGGAATCTTCTCTCTGAAGTGCTCATGGTTCTTCTCACATTTACCTTTGTCATCAGAGCGCCTAGGTCTTGCGAAATAGATACTGATGAGTTTCTCTCCTGTTTCAGGGTCTGTCTCAAGCGATAGAGGGTCATGGAACTCAGTGCCATTATCGGTGAGTATGATAGTGAATGTTTCTCTGAATAGTTCGATACCCAAGAAAGTTTTTATAGTATCGAATAGATACGTTACCTCAAACATGTTCTTGTTTCGTAAGAGAAAATATAACTGAAGATTGGAACGTCTGTGTAACAGGCTCAGTACACACTTCTCATCGCTCTTTTTTCCCTGATAATCGTATCCATTTCCCATACGTTTACATCCGATCCCTGCTGTTTCTAGTGCTGCTAGAAAGTCCTCATATTTGCGACCTTCGAGGAAATCATAGTCAATCGATATAGGATGATGCCTTGAAGAACTTCGCTGTGTATATCGTACCTGACGTTTTAGGTCGATGTTTGCGATTCCTGGAATCTGGTGATCACGAATGTATCTATATGCAGTAGAGGTAGATATATTCAGGCCATTGGTATGGATGATTGTATCGATGGATTGCTTTTTAGGAATATTATTTTGAAATGCCTCCACGATAGATTTTATTTCTGCTTCGCTCTTGCGAGGTCCAGACCTCCATTCTAATTTGTCTTGCGTATATTTATCCTGTGCTATTCGTGCGATGTAGAAGTACTTGGGAAGATGACATTTATGTATGTCAGGGACAACCTGAACAGACATAAGGGAATCGCTCTATTCTCTCGCAGACGGGATATGAGACGAAGTCATCACATAGCTCGTTACAATCCTTTGTGCCTACAAGACCCTACAATCACCGCTTATGCAATATGTCATAGGCGATGTTTCTTAAAGAATCTTGCCGTCCACATTTGTTCGTCTTATTCGAGTGGATACGTACGACCCTGTGTGCTTTGATTTCTTCACGTACGCATTTCGGTGAATGATTGATAGAAAAGTGCTATCTGTTTTTAGTTTAATGTTGGAATGATTCAATAGAACTTCTATAGATTTACGCTCTTCTAAAGATAGATGTTTATAACCGCTGGCAACCATATGATTGCCTCCCTTCTTGAAATGCCAGCACCATCTCTAAAAGATATCTTATTAAAAAAGGAACCTTCACCAACAATAAAATTAAAAGAGGAACTTTCAAAAAAATAATTGAGGTTTTGTTATCTATTCTCTATTATCAACTCTTGCCTATGGATATGTTCTTGCTTCATTTATTTTTTTCTATAGTATTTTTGAGTTTTAATGATTATTTTGAACATAAAAAGAGGACATACGCTACTAGCATAAATCCTCTATTCTAAATTTTCCTGTTTAAAGACTTTAATATTTATTTCTATCAATTATTTAATTTCCATGATTCTGCCTTAGCTTTTTGCATTGATAAGGTCAGAATAAAGTCCATTATTTTTAATCAGTTCTTCATGACTTCCTCGCTCTACTATTTCTCCATCTTTTAAGACTAAAATCTGATCTGCATTTCTTATTGTCTTTAGTCTGTGGGCAATCATAATTACTGTTTTGTTTTTGTTAATGATTCTATTGCTTCTTTAAGCTTATCTTCATTTTCTGGGTCTATATTTGCAGTAGCTTCATCAAAGATTATGATGTCTGCATCTTTTTAGCATGGCTCTTGCAATGGAAATTCTTTGTTTTTCTCCGCCTGATAGACTTGCTCCACCTTCTCCAATTAGAGTGTTATATCCTTCTGGTAAAGCTTCTATAAATTCATGACATCTTGCTTTTTAGCAGCTTGAACTACTTCTTCATGGCTTGCATTTTGTTTACCAAATTTTTATATTGTTTTCAATTGTATCTTCAAATAGATAGACATCTTGAAATACCATGGAAATAAATTCATAAGATTTTTCTATTTTATAATCCCTAATATTTTTTTCCACCTATTAAAAATTTCTCCAGAATTTACATCCCAAAATCTCGCTATTAGACTACAAAATGTTGTCTTGCCAGATCCAGATGGATAAACAATGGCAGTCATGGTATTTTCTTTTATCTCAGCTGATACATTTTTAAAATTGGTCTATCATCATAAGAAAAAGATACATCTTTAAAAGACTATATTGTGATTTTTATAGGATCTGTAATACCTCCCTCTTTCATATCAGGCATTGAGTCTATAAAACCAACAGAATCTATGGCATTTTCGCAAGCTCTTAGGATGGCCATGTTTGATCCTGCCCCGATTAGACCTTCAAAGATTATAAAAGGATGCCATAATCATTAGAATTGTTTCCGCAAGTGGAAGTTCACTAGATAAATTTAAATTCAATGATACATAGACCATAGCTACTGTTGTTATTCCCATTACAATTCTTTGAATAACTGTGTATGGTGCAACAGATTTTTCTAGGTCTAAAAGTATTCTTGATGTATCTTTTTATAGACTTTCTTAAAGCCCTATTATTTTCTCCACCAAGATTATAGGATTTTATAACCTGCATACCTTGTAAAGTTGCCAATACTTCTTTGTGAAGTCTTGTCTGAGTTTCTGTCATCTTGTCTGCATTAGCTGATGATTTTTCTCCATCATTGATGTAACTATAAAGAATACAATTACACCTGCTACAGCAACAAGTCCTACCTTTACATTAAAATTAAAGTTCCAGGACAAAAACTAGTGTATTTAAAACTCCACCAAGTACAAGAACCAAAAAGCATAGGCACCCACATTTCTGCTTGGGAAAAGTGATGATGTGAGCGATAGTAGTTAATCTTCCTAGTGAAAAGCTTGAAAAGAAACCCATAGGAACTCTTTTTATCTTTTCTCCTATTTCTATTCTCTTATGAGCTGCCATAAAAATATCCAGCGTGAGTTTGTGCCATTTGTGAGATTTTTGTGTCATTATTTTTCCAACAAGGGATATGACTAATATTCCAAGACAAATAAAGATAGCCTTATAGTCTAAAAGTTTTAGAAAATATTTACTAGCATATAGTAAATTGCGCCAAACTCAAGGGCATTAAATACTGCGTGGAAAAATCCAGTGATAATAGATTTTTAATATTTGCTTGTTCTTCTTTTGAAAAAAACTCCATATCTTTTTAAACACATTAAGCATTTTTCATCACCCCTTAAATTTGCAGCATACATTTCCTTATAAAGCTCTGATGACTTTAATAGTTCTTCATGATTTCCATAAGAGTTTAATTTGCCATCTTTAATAACAAATATCCTATCTACATCAACAATTGTCTTTAACCTATGAGCGATTATGATTAAAGTTTTACCCTTAACTAGATTAGCCAAGGCGTTTTGTATGAGAGCTTCATTTTCAGGATCTATATAGGAAGTTGCTTCATCTAATATTACGATTGGTGCATTTTTTAGCATGGCACGAGCAATAGATATTCTTTGTCTTTCTCCTCCAGATAGATGACCTCCACCTTCGCCAACTCTTGTATCATAACCGTTAGATAGATTCATAATAAAATCATGGCAGGCAGATTTTTTGCATACCTCTATGATTTCTTCATCATTAGCTTCTTTATTGCCAAGCCTAATATTTTCCTTTATAGTCATATCAAAGAGGAAATTGTCTTGGGATACAAAAGAAATTAATGAAGATAATTTTTCAAGGGATAAGTCTTTCGTTTCAACATTCCCTATCTTTATAGATCCACTATCTGCATTCCAAAATCCAGCAATAAGCTTTTGCTATTGTGGACTTACCAGATCCCGAAAGGTCCAACGAGGGCTGAAACAGAAAGATTCTTTTTATTTCCATAGAAAGATTATCAATGACTTTCTTTTCTCCATCGTAAGAAAAGTCTACGTCTTGAAGTTTAATATTATATGATTCTAAATTTTCTCCCTTATCAATATTTTTCTAACTCTCTTGAATCTAAAAATCTTTCCTATTTCAGAAGTTATAGTTGATATTCTTGACATATCATCCATATAGTTCATGATTTTTAAAATACTAGAAACTGTAGCAAAGGATAAGACGATTAAGGTAATTAAATTTCCTAGATCAATACTTCCCCTTATATAAAATAAAATCCCAAAGGGTATGATTGTAATAATTCCCATAGGAGAAAAGTAATCTACCTATGGCAACCTTATTCATGGACTCGTCCATCCAGTTATAATAAAAGCTTGCATTATCATAAACTGCATCAGCATATTTTTATAAGATGACTCGCTTTGGTTAAAGGTCTTTATTACTTCTATCCCATTTATATACTCAACAATGGAATTATTCATGTGTTGACCAATGGCAACTGACTTTCCAAACATTTCCTTATAATGAGCATTCATAACAGATATCATGGTAGCCATTCCCACCGCAAATGGAATTAGTGATAATAAAGTTAAACGCCAATCTAAAAGTAAACATATAAATAAATAATAGAAAAGGCCCTACTAAGTTTGCCGTAAATTCTGGTACTAGGTGGGCAGAGAAGTTTCCATAGAATCAACTTGCTCAACTATAATATTTTTAATTCTCCAGATGATCTTGATAGTACATCTCCCAATGGCATCTTGAAAAGTTTCTTAGAAATATCATTTCTGATTTCTCTAATGAGTTAAAAGTTGCGGTATGGGAAATACTTGTTGATATTCCTGTTGCTACTTCTTTAATAACAAATGTTATTAAAAATATTTATACAAAGTATAGTATATAAACTCATATTGCTTACGCCATTAATCAAATTTACAATGATTTTTGCCATATAAATATAGGAAAAAGACCAGCCACTACCCCAACTGTTGCAAGTAGGACGGATATAAAATATGAGCCTTTTCTTTTTACTTATATACTCTTTTACTAAATTCATAAAATTCCTCATAAATTAAAAATCCATCTTTAATAAATTTCAAAATATCTTTTTCATGTCCCTGAACATATACTTTCTTATATCCATCCTCTTCAAGCATTAACTACAGAATTACAAACTTTAAAAATAAGTTCTATATCATGAGTTATTAGAGACAAGGATATATTTTTGAATATCTTTTTATTATTTCAGAAATATCGTTCATTCTCTTGTAATCTAAACCTGACGTAGGTTCATCAGAATTATTAGTTTTCTACCACTTAAACAAGCAGTTAATAGAGCAAGTCTTTGTTTTTGTCCACCAGATAGATTTTTGTGGATGGTCATACTTATTTTCCCAAAGGTCAATATTTTTAATTCGTTTCTAAGTCTATTTAAATATTCAACGTCATTAATTCTATCTTTTTGTAAGCTCATTTTTCCACCGTATCAAAAATATTTGGTATTCTACATCTTGCATCATATAATAAAGTTTCTTAATCTTTCTTTTTATTTCTCCCAAAGCTTGTCTTGCCTTTAAAGTTTAATAAACCAGCTAAGGATCTTGCAAGAGTCGTTTTACCTACTCCATTTTTACCGATAATCGCCATTATCTCATTTTCATATAAGCTTATATTTAAATTTTTATTAATTCTTTTTGCCAATAGAAATATCAACTCCTGTTATATCCTCAACTACATTTTTGCAATTATCAATATTTTCAGATTGCAAAAATTATAGTTAGTTGTTCTTAAAAGGTAATTTTTACAATCCTCTTCTGTTAATTCACCTTTATTAAAAACTTTTTCGATTTTACCATCTTTCATATACAAAAACGATCATACAAATCATTTAAATAGAACAATCTATGCTCAGATATTATTATCGTTTTTCCTAAAGAGTTTTAATTTTTCGAGAATATTCTTAAGTTCGACTATTCCCTATAGTCTAAATTTGATGATGGTTCATCAAAGAAAATTATTTTAGTATCATAAACAAGAGTAGATGAGATAGCAACTTTTGCTTTTGTCCACCTGATAAAAATTGATATTTCTATATTTTAAATTTTTCAATTCCCATCACACTCAAAGAGTCATCAACTCTTTTCTTTAATTCTGAAAGCTCCATTCCTAAATTTTTCTCCAACAAAAGGCAAGCTCATCCTCAACAATATTTTGCGAAAAACTGATCTGTTGGATTTTTGAAAAAAACATTTCCTATATTTTTGCCAAATCTCCATTGTTATATTGCAGAAATATTTTTTTCCTAAAATAGATACTTGTCCATATAATTGTCCTTGATAATGATTTGGAATTAAACCATTTAATATCCTTGTTAGCGTAGTTTTTCCACAACCAGATAAACCACTTATAACAACAAGTTCCTTCTTTAATATTTAGCTCTATATCTTTTTAAAATTACCTTATCATTTCCTTCGTAAGAGAATTTTTAATATCTGCTTCTATTACATTCATACTGACCTCCACAACAAGAAAAATAGCTAAAAGTAAGAATACGATATCAAAAATTTAAAAAGTAATTTTATGATAATTAGTCCTTTTTCCTCTATATTCTGCTCCTTTAGATATAATAGATGAAGTCAAAGTTTCACTCACTTGCAAACATTTATAGATAAGAGGGATGAAGTAAAGTTCAAAAGACCTAACAGGATAGAGGGACTTAATCTTGGTCCCCTTACCTTCATGCCATTCTTTATTTCTTTAAGCCTTAACCCCATCTCTGATATAAACTTCATTCCTATCACTATGCTTAAAAGCAAACACATTTGGAATGTGTAAAAACTTAAAGTGAACTCATCATTTTAAGTGGTGATGTATTCACAAGAATACCGCCAATAACAAATATCGGAAAAAGAGTTTAATACGATTTCTACAAGACCTAAAATTGCATTTCCGCCTATTCCTAAGTCTGTAATAGTTAATATTTTTTCCAACAATTATCAGGATAAGAACTGTTGCTAGTTGTTTAATAAATTGTTTTTAAAGAAAAAGTTAAAGTTAGAAACATTGATATTACTATCATAATATAGTAGCCAATATCATCTGTTATAAATAATATAATCGAAAATACTAAAATTAAAACAAATAAGATTATAGGATTTACAAGACAGTTGTCATCTCTCCTTATTTTTCCATTACAATATTCCTTGTTTTTTTACTCTTTTTAAAAAAACTTATTATTTTATATATAATCCAAATCTTCCTGCTATTAATACCAAGACGATATTAATGCCTATTGAGATTAGCATTGCCTTTGGTGTAAAAAGCATCCATAAAGGCAGCCTGTTCTTTAGTAAATACCTAAAAACTTCAACAATTTTTCTGGTACAGTAGTCTAACAAATGTCATTGCGTGCATTGAAATAATAAACATTCCAGCAGATAATGCTAAGGCAACTCTATTATCATTTGTATAGTTGCCTATAATTAATTCTGCTGCAATAGCTGCGATGGCATTTACTATAAGCATTGGCCAATATCCACTTAAAGCATAAAACACACCTAGCAACATGAAAAATATAAAAGATATTCCTCTTTTTTTGTAATTTTTTTAGCCATAATTATAAATGGCGGAGCTACTACAAAGGAAGAAAAATCCTGCCGCTATATATAAGGATAAAGTTCCTAACATTCCTGTGGCTGTTGATACAGCCATGTTTAATATAAACGCCACTACTGTAAAAATTGTAACTTGTACGATATCTTTTTAATTTCATATAAACCTCCAATTTAAGATATATTTTTCTTTCTAAGTAAGCCCTAAGATCTACTTAGCATAATTATCTAAGATAATTCCTATCATTTTTAATGCAAGTTTGTTATTCACAAAAATTTTTCTCTTGCATTTAGAACTTCACAACCTAGAATAAAATGTGTTAATCAAATCAGTTATTAATTCGATAGCTTCATAATTCACCTCTTACATCTTCATCAAATAACATTAGAATACTATCAGATGATGATTTTTAGTTTTCTTATATAAATCTTTTAACTTATCGTCATGATTTAATTCCTGCAAAAACACTGCATAAATTGAAACATAGTCACTCTGATATAGCATTTTTTTCTAAAAATAATCTCAGATAAAACTTCGCTAAAAATCCTGACTTGTTTTATTCATCTCATCATAGATTATCTTCTCTCTAGTTTATTTCCTTCTACCATAATGTCGTATAAAATTTCATAGGTAGAACCATAATGATGATACAATCCACCTCTAGAAAGCCCAGTAGCTTCCATAATGTCATTCATAACAGTATTTCTAAATCCCTTATCCAAAAAGACTTTCATAGCTGCTTGTCTAATCAGCTTTTTCTTTCATCGACTTCCATTTTCATTTCATAAACAACCTCCAAAACCGACACTATTGTCGGTATTATTATATTAGCACTGATAATCATTGTCAATAACTACGCTTATACTTCCTTTTTGATTGACATAGCTTCACTATACTTCTTTATTAATAGTTAAGGCCTCAAGTGAAAAGTTAAATTCCACTTCTAAGGTATGAAAGTTGAATTTGAGTTATTCACCAAATTCTAGTTAATTTACTCTTCCACTTCTAGTTCAATATAAAGTGCCGATCCTTCGTGTTTTTAGGAGGAAAACTTTATGTTAACGAAGAATTCGCACTGTCTTATTCAGATAGACAGATCATCGAAACTGGTATCGAAAATGGTTCTACTAAACAAGCTATCGCTACTACCCTTGGTAAAGACAAGTCAACCATAGGAAAGAAAATCAAATTACATCGTGTCCTTACTTACAAATGTAATCTGCCTCTAGAGTGTGCTAACTACAAACGCTGTAAACATGAACGCTATTGTACGCTGAATTGTATCGATTATATCCCTTTCAAATGTACTCGCAGAGATAAGTCACCAGGAGCTTGTAATGGATGTGGAAACTATCGCTCTTGTCGCTATGACAAATATCGATACTCCGCCCTTGATGCACAGAACGACTATAAAGCGACACTTACATCTTCACGAGAAGGTATCAATGCGACAGTAAACGATATCAGACAGCTGGGTGAACTCTTATTACCACTACTCAAGAAAGGTCAATCCATCTACTCTATTCTTCAGAGTCATAAAGAAATCAAATTATCAGAAAAGACAATATACAACTATATCGAAAATGGTGTCTTCCAAGATGTGAGCGTATCAATCAGCACAATCGATTTGAAACGTGTCGTTGAGACGAAAGATATCCAAACAAAAGCGCAATACATATAAGCCACGCAAGATAATCGATACCTGATAGGGAAGAAAGTACTCCGACTTCTTGATATATATGGAAAAGAAGCCCGATGCCAAGGTCATAGAAATGGATACGGTATACAACGATGTGTCCAATGGTCCTTTCCTACAGACCTTCAAATTCAGAGAGTATGACCTCTTGATATGTATCTATCAAACAGTAAAGGACTCCTTACATATGTTGGATGGAATCCTATTATTGGAAAAGATACTAGGAAAAGAAATGTTTGAAAAAGAAGTTGAGGTCATATTAACAGACAGAGGAAGTGAATTCATTCTAGCTGAAGAAGCTGAGATACGTGAAGATGGAACGCGTAGGACACGTATGTTCTACTGTGATTCGATGGCCTCTTGGCAGAAAGGAAGTTTAGAGAACGTGCATCTATTGGTAAGAGAGATATGTCCAAAGGGATGCGACCTCTATGCATTGGGGCTTATCTCACAAGAAAAGGCAAATCTTATCAGTATCCATATCAATTCATATCCAATAGAGTAGAGTGAAAATATCTTATCCAGATATTCCTCGACCCTCTAATAATGCAAAAAAATAAAGATAACCAAAAATGTTGCTGGAAAATTCACCAATATTGGTAAATACAGCTGACAAAGTATGGTTATTTTTTTCATAGGTATTCATATACTCAAATGAAAGGATTATGAATATCTATGAAATGCAAAAATCTGATAGGAGAATTGAGGATCATGAAAGACTTTGAGATCAAACCAAATTTTTCAGAATTACAAAGAGAATACCAAGTAGATCGTCACACGATCAAAAATACTATGAGCATAATGGTATCCCAGTAAGAAAGATAAAAATCCGTTTTCAAAAATGGGAGCCGTTTATGGATGAAATCAAACAGATACTTGAGAAGCCACATGTATCGTATCGTGCTTTATGGCAATATCTGGCACATGTGCATGGTGACGAGAATCTTCCTGGTGATTACGATTCGTTGAGAAATCATTTATGGAAAACCGGAATCAAAAAACATGTCAAATCCAATTCACATGTGTTGTATGAAACGCCGCCCGGAAAACAGGCGCAGTTTGATTGGAAGGAAGATTTAAAAATACATCTAGTAAACGGTCAGGAGATCACATTCAATGTATTTTTCAATGACTTTAGGGTTATTCACGGGAACATGTATTTATATATTCAAGTCATAAAAACAACAAGTGATCTGATTCGATGTTTTATTCAGGCAAACAGAAAAGTCGGCGGAATCTGCAAAAGAATATTTAACAGATAACATATCAGCCATCGTTTCCATCAAAGGAACCGGGAGAAAAATATATCCACGAGATAAATCAACTATTTCAAGATATCGGTGCAAAGCTAAATCTAGCTAAAGTACATACACCACAAACCAAGGGAAAAGATGAAAATGCGAATAAATTTGTCAAATGGATCTATGCATACGACTACCAGGTTAAAGACGAACTGGAACTGATCAATCTTATCGAAGAAGAGATCACATCAAGTGCGAACCGGCAAATCAATACAGGTACGGGATTACCTCCGGCAGCATTATTTGAAAAGAAAAAGAATATCTGTCCCTTGCCAAACAGGATCTTATTAGAATCCTATTTGAAAGAACATATCAGACAAACGGTGCCTGCAACACAGCTTGTCTATTACAAAGGGTGCAGATATTCAGTATCCAGCAGATACATCAATGAAACAGTAGATTTATATCCAATTGGCGAGAACTATATATCTATCTGAATCAGAGACTGATCGCTAAACACACTATATCACAGCAGTATATCAATTATAAGCAAGCCGATTATGAAGAAGGATTGCGGCAAAGGGATTTCGGCAAAACAGCGGACGATATCACTGAAATGGCAACAGAAAATCTAAAGCGTCTATCGCAATTAAAGGAGTAAATAGCAAATGGCAGATCTGACAAATTACAATAAGCTCATCAACAATTTAGATGAGTTAAGAATGTTTTCAGATGAAAGATACCGTGGCAAATTATATTCAAATGGTCTCGGCAGGAGATAAAAAAATTTCACGGATGCATTATATGAATTGACCGAAAAAGAAAAAGCTTACAGAAAAGAAGTGGCAATGAATGCTTGTGTAAAAACAGCAGGATTCCCGTTTATCAGAAGGCTAAATGACTATGACTTCTCCTTTCAACCCTCACTAAATAAAGCCGAGGTGGAAGATCTATTGTCATTGAGTTTTATACCAAACTACGAAAATATACTTTTCATAGGCTCTCCCGGAGTTGGGAAAACACATTTAGCAACAGCAATTGGGATGAAGCAGCACTGCATCGATACTCAGTACACTTCATGACATGTCAGCAAATGATCAACCAATTGAAGACAGCAGAAAATGAAAACAGATTAGAAAAACTACTAAAACAGTTTTCCAGGTACAAGGTTCTGATCATTGATGAAGTTGGTTATTTAAATCTAGACAAACGATCCGCAAATTTATTTTTTCAACTCATTTCCATGCGATATGAAAAAGAGCACGTTCATCACAACAAATAAAGTACATTATCCCAATGGGCAGAAATATTCACAGATCCTGTTATTACAAACGCAATATTGGATAGATTATTACACCATTCGAAAATCTTCAATATCATCGGACCTTCTTACAGGACAAAAGATATACTCGAAGAAATAACCGGTGACGGATCATCAACATAATTGGTGAATTTTAAATTTGCATTTTTGGTTACTATTTGATTGACATTATTACCCTCTCATTGCACCGTACGTACGGGTCTCGTATACGGCGCTACGTTTGTATTGTATTTACCTTTACTTAGATTGATAATATTCTAGTGGATTGATTAATCCTGGTCTGTCTTTACTTTTTCATCGATAGCGCCTTAGGACTCAATAAGAAATTTATTGTGTTTCCATTTGCCTGTCGATATAGACCTAACCTAGTATTGGCTGTACTGTAGATTCTTTCATCAGAGATATTGACCTTGAGTATCCGATTAAGGATTTGTAGGTTGGTATAGATACGTTTTTCGTTTCTTCCATTGTTTTAGGATTATCACACGTATCTTGTGTCGCAACCATTCTCCGAACTCTTTCAAGAAGGTCTTCATCGAGCCAATTCTGAAGTAGTTTTATCCATCCTCTCACGATTTGGTTTACTTTGGTGAATACAGTTGATAAAGGAAGTGCACTTGCCTTTTTACGGCATAGCACTTCTTTTATTTTCTTACATAGTTTTTGTTTCCTATCATATGTAGGCATACTTTTCCATCTATCTTTGTTCTTCCAAAACGTGAAGCCAAGAAATGAACTATTGTTAGGTCTTACTACTTTTTGTTTTTGTCATGTTGACCTTTAGAAATAGTTTTCTTTCTAGCCAACTTGATACAGACTTCATGACTCTGTTGGCTGACATCTCACTCTTGACGAAGATATTACAGTCATCTGCGTATCTTACAAATTGTAGCCCTCTGCTTTCCAGTTCCTTATCAAACCTATCTAGGTAAATATTGGATAATATTGGACTAAGCAGACCTCCTTGTGGAACACCTTCTTCATTTCTGTGGATGATTCCATCTTCCATGATTCCAGCCCTCAAAAAGAATCTTTACGAGATGTAGCGTTACATCATCTTTTACTTTCTCTAAGTATGGATATCAACTTATCATGATTCACTGTGTCAAAGTACTTTTTCAATATCTAGGTCTATTACCCATTCACACCCTTCGTTTAGGTAGAAGAGTACTTTCTCCATCGCTTGGTGGGCACTTCTGTTTGGTCTGAATCGTAACTATGCTCACTAAAGCACTCGTCATAGAGTTCACTAAACACTTGTGCCACTGCTTGTTGGATTACTCTATCCACTACAACGGGTATCCCCAATGGTCTTTTCTTTCCATTTGGTTTTGGGATATAGACTCTTTTTTTACTGCCCGAGGTCTATATTTCTTTTTCCCATATCGAAGTTTTGATTTCTTCTATATGTTTACTGAAGTATTCGTCAATTTCTTCCACAGACATCTTGTCAATGCCCGATGCACCTTTATTACTCTTGACTCTTTTCATCGCCTCTTGTAAGTTCTTTTGACTTAGAATCTTGTCCATTAATTCCATGGCTGCTCCTCCTTCTATTGCACAAATAATGAAATTCTCTTCTTGCCTTTTCATCATCCATAGTTACGTTCTATGGTTCTAGGTGATATCTCAATTCCAGAGTATTCATTTTTCTTACATATAGTGATTTTGCACTATACAAACATTAACCCTTCAGTATTGGTGTATACCTACTATGGGCTCAGCTGACTTCTTGTGATAGACCTTTTTCCGACCGATGGTACTATAGTTGTTTGAAAACGTCTAGGATTCATCGTCCACAAGACCTCACAGGGTAAGTCACATACCTTTCTCTCTTCTTTCACAAGTTCCTGATTTACTGTTTTGGTTTTACGTTTACCTTTTGGGCTTTGATTTGCTTTGCAATCTTACCCACCTGAAGCCTATATATCAGATTTCTGTTCGTAACCTCAAAAGAATCGCTACACCACTTCCTTCACCCAAAGCCTCACGGCTTACGGCTTGTGGTTCACTACGCTTGGCGGTAACTACCTACGACTGGACTTTCACCAGTTAGGTTTGTGACATGCCCGTCACACAAAGAAAAGCTGCACGGAAAATCATCCATACAGCTGCTCCATTTCTACAACGAAGAAATGGCTAAGAGACTTCATGATTTTGGAATTACCGAAATCGCTGCAGACGAAGTAATTCTAAAACCATATCTTCTAAAGTAAGAAGATAACTCAGAAGTTTCAAAATCAATCACACACGAAGGGTCGGCATTTAACTTTCATCAGACAACGAAGTAGAATCAACTCTTACAAATTTTTGAACAGTAGATTCTGCCTACCTTTCATGCGCTCATTTTTCTGTAACTTCATCTTCATTCTAACTAAAATATAATCATTTTTCAACTTAAAAATAGTACCATCTTAGGGTTATTGATCCTTGATAGTACTATTTCTGAATAACTTACTTCCACTTTATTTTTTTATTCTTTAGAAGTGGAATTTAACTTTTCACTTGAGCGTAGATTAATTTTTCCACATCTCTAATACTTAATATTTTTCTTGTCTATGATTTGCCAGACAGTGTCTGTTAAATTACATCTCATTAATCCTATTTGATAAAGTTATCACTACGCCAACAATCTTATCAAAGGTCAAATCTCAATATACTTATTTTTCTTTGAGATATACTTTCCACAAGAATCTTAGATATGAATCTTCTTTTTATATCCTCGATTATTTCCTTATAGTCTTTCATTATCTCCCAGCTTCCTCTTTTGTTTGAGGTTCTTTCTATTGCTTCTTTTTAAAATTTCATAGTCTATCTGGTCTTTTTAGTTTGTAGAGAGTGTATAGGTCGTAGAAATCTCTCATTCGTGTTGTTGTTATATTTCTTCTGATTATGGTTTCGTATTTTTCAGCTAAAATTGTTTCTAATGGATATGCCATTATTTTTTATATCTTCTTTGCTAAAAATACATGGATAAGTGTATTCTATTTCTCTTGGTGTTATTGCATCCCTGTTGTTAGATCAAGTTTCATCAGATTTTTAGTTTTTCCCAACATTTGCTATTAGTGAAACTCTAAAAGTTCTCGTACTCATCCTCTTCTCTAATATAAGAGATGTCTTTTTATTTCAAATATTATTCCATCGTCTACATTGATATTAATAATTTCTTGAACTATTTCTTTTTATTTTTTCTTCTTTTAGAGCTATGCCTTTAATGGTTGTGTCCATGTCCACAGTTGTTCTGTTTTCAATACCAATTAAGGATGATATAAGAAATCCTCCCTTTATTACAAAATTATTTTTATATTTTTGATTTTAGATAGTCTTTCTAAAAATCTTTCAAAGAAATATATTTGCAGAACTTCTTGTGATTTCAGATTTTTCTTCTCTGCAAAAACTTCTTATCTTGCCCTTTATACTCTCGATATTAATCACGATAATACCTCCATATATTTTCTAATTTTATCTTCTATTTTTAAATAATCTACCGTATTTTATTAATCGTCTTAGATTTTTATTTGGTGAATTAAAATATCTTTTTATGGCATCTGTAAAAATTTGTTTATCTATTTTTTCTCTGTCAATTATGATATCGCAAATTGTTCGCTCAATATCGTAAACTGGGATAAGATTGCCTTGTGGTGATCTTATTTCTGTCCTTCAAGTTCGTATAAGTCTTTTTACATAGTGAACTTGCAGGTCTTCATATCTTTTTTTGATGTGGCTTGCATTGTAGCCTTGAGGTACAGATATATGAAATACATTTGGGATCCTATCGGATGGGTCGTGGAGGTATAGGGCTGTTTGCTGGGAAAATATAATTCGATTACTATTTGATGATATTAAAAACAAAATCGTCTATTACTTTTTCCTTTTTAATTGATATAGTCCTGGTCTTAATCTTTCTAATTGTCCGCTCTTTGTTAATTCTGATAGATTATGCCTGCTATATCCAAGGTCTTCTGCTTCTTTGTTGGTGATTACTATATTTTTCTTGTATATATTCTTTAAGTATATTCATAGTCCGCCTCCTCTCGTTTACGCTTTTTATTATATGTGATAAAAAGCGAATTCGTAAAGTTAGATTATGAATTTTACATTTTTGAAAAAGGATGTAACGAATTGAAGTGAACCCAATTTCTTGGACACTGTAATTTACAGACATGATAAGGCTTGATTCCTTGCCTGGCAAGGAGTCAGGCCTTTTAATTTTGTCTGTATTCTTTCTTCGTTGTAATAGTGTATGTATTCATTCATGGTACTTTCTAGCTCATCTAAGGTTTTGAATTCATATTCATGTCCATAGAACATCTCATTCTTCATCTTTCCAAAGAAGTTCTCCATGACACAGTTGTCTAAGCAGTTTCCTTTGCGTGACATCGATTGAATGATTCCATGTTCAAGTAGAGTCTTATGGTATTGATTCATTTGATACTGCCATCCCTTGATCAGAATGAAATATCAGTCCTTCTATATGTGGATGTTTCTGAAATGCGATAGTAAGCATATTGGAAATCTGTTCATAGTTTGGGTGTTTGGATATGTCCCAAGATACAATCTCTCTATTATGCATGTCTAGGATTGGTGATAGATACAGCTTACCTGCAGTGATATGGAACTCTGATACATCTGTTGTCCATTTCTCATTTACTGTGTTTGTTGAGAAGTTACGCTTGTAATATGTATTATGATTCTCTTCATCAATAACGACATCTAGTAAGTGATTCTCTACAGTACCATTCATATTGCCTTTGTATGATTTGTATTTAGCTTTAGGTGTATTTCCAAACAGACTCATCTTATGCATGAGTCTTTGTACTGTCTTATGATTGATTGTTGGATACAGCTTTCTGATTTCAAGATAAATGCGTCGATATCCATATCTTCCCTTATGGGTATAGTAAATAATGATGATATCATTCATTACGTCATCATATTTGAAATCATTGTCTTGTTTGTCTTTTCCAATAATAGTAGTCAGAGCGGCTGATATGATAAAAGGCAAGTGTGTGCTGCCATTGATTGTTTTGAATGATAAATCTAACAGGCACTTGTAGTTCTTGCCTTAGCTCCGATATCGCTCTAACTATTTCTTCTTTTCTCGTGCTTCTCTTTCCGTAACTAAGGCATCTAATTTTTATGAATTCGTTCTCTATTAATAGCCTCAAGTTCTGCTCGCGTAGGAACTTGTTTTCTTTCTCTAACTCCTCGATTGTTTTCTTCTTTGGCATGTCGTCCTCGCTTCCTTACAACGACATTATATCCATTTTCTTTGTATTCTTTAATCCATCTAAGCAGAAGACTGTCGGTAGATAATCCTAAATCTATTGATACGCTCGTTATTGACTCATGAAGTATGAATACTCTATAGATGGCTGCTTCTTTAAATTCAGCAGAGTAATCATGATGAATATGGCGTAGAATATCAATTCCATGTCTATCAACTAGCCTCACAATATATACAATTTTTAGATTGTGTTATATTCCATTTAAAATGGAGTTGTGAAAGTGTAAATCCACGTTTACGTTTCCTTATAGATCTGGACTTTGTCTTCAAATGTAAATTTCATAATAAAAGCGAACCTCCTAAGTTGTTGTCCAACTTTTTGGGGTTCACTTCAAATCCTTACCCTCCCTTTCTAAAATTATTATTTCTTAACTCAATATTACTAATATTATTATAGTTACTCTCCGATTTTCGGAAGTCTAGACTTCTGCTTTTTCGGAGATCAAATTTTTATATTATTAATAACATTTAAAAATTTTTATGTACCTACTTCTTAGAAAAAGAGCAGCCTTTTAAGCCACTCTTGTAGAAAGTACAAAAATAATTTTGTGTTTCCTCATACCAGTTTCAGAACTACTCTTACATCCATGTAGTTTTTCTTGAGTCTTTTGACATATCCTTCTTCATCTTTATCGAAGACAAAATGCTTATAAAACTGCTTGAAATGCAGGATTTCTAAATTTACATCTTTTGTATCAACGCTACAGCCTCAACTTGCTCATCATTGTCTAAACTTATATTTAGATCCTCATCAATGATAGGTAGCTTAAAAAGTAATGGATTTTAGCCATTGCCCATTCGTCTGTTTCTTTTCATAAATTTGAACTTCTGAAATGAGTGCTTCTATTAACTGTCTGCATTCAACATCGTTCATGACTTTATAAAGTTTGTCAAAATAAATCAAAACTTGCCATAAAGTTTCCTCCATTCTTTTTGTCTGCGTTTTTAGACAAAAAGGAGGACTCTGCACATAAGCATAAGAAGTCCTCTGAAATGAAATAAACTTGCTCTTTCTCTATATTTTAAATTTGATTTTTATGATAATTACCAGTATCAAAAAGGTCTATTGTTTTTTTCTATATGAATAACAGACCCTAAATAATACATAGCAATTACCTCCATTATTTAATCCATTTTTTCCTTCAAAAACAAAGATTGATTAAATCACTCCTGCTTTTTCAAAATGTTTTTTAAGTATCCTTGTTGCAACAAATGCTCCTATGCAAGCAAGAACAAAAAGTTATCAAGCCAAATCCTACTGCCCTACGAAACTTTGAAATAAGATAATGCTTCATTTATTTGTGCTTCGCTCATTTTCCATTTTGATGCTCTTTCCACAAAAGAAGCTGTTCCGAATAAAATTACAGGAATTACTGTTCCTAAAAAATCTGCTAATGCAAATGTCCCATATCCAATAATCATTCGTCCCTTGCTCTCATAATTTCCTATAATCAAATCACATATAATTCCACCGATTACAGCAAAGACTGCATGAGGCAAATGTCCTCCTGACAATGCAATTAAAGCAAGAAGCGTTCCTGATATTGTAAATACGCCATTCTTTTTAACTTTCAAAGCCATAAGGATATAAACGGTAGCAGCTACCATAAAGCTAACTCCTGAAGCAATAAATCCTCCAATAACTGTTGTTGCCATAGCAAATGCAACCGCCATGTATATGACAATTCCAATTGCATTAAAGATTCCGATTGTAATAAAATCACGACCATTCAATTTGTTTTTCATAAAAGTCCTCCTAATAAATTTTCTGTATTACTATCACAAGAGCAATCATCAAAGCTCCTAATAGTCCAATCATTAAGTCTGTTTTTCTAAACCGCAATTCTGTTAATGTTACCCTCTTCTCATCACTATCAAGTCCTCTAATAAGTGCTGAAGCTGACAGTTCATCTGAAATCTTAATCATTCTCATTAAAAGCGGAACAAGCGTATATTCAATATATTTAATTGGATGTAGCAATGGGAAAAATCTGCTTGTTACAATTCCTCGAATCTTCATATTCTCTTTTAATGCCTTGAGTTCTATTTTTATAGTTGGTACAAACCTAAGCAAAACACTAAAAGGTATACCAATGCTTCTTGGTACTTTCATTCTATTTAACGCTTCCAGCATTTCACTTACACTTGTAGTCTTTTGTTATATATCCACCAAACATAGCGATTAAGGTCATTCTTGATGCAAAGTAAATAAACATATATATTGCAAATACGATGCTTGCTTCACAAAACTTTCCAAGCCCTAACTCTATGCAGTATAAAAGCACAAAAAACAAAATAAAGCGTAATGCTCTTTTCCACATACTGCTGATATACATACAGAAAAAAAGGCAAAAGACAACTAGTCCGAAAAAGTAGAATTGTATCGCTTATAAAAAGCTCGTAAATCAACAATTGGAAGTAGAGTAAGTTTTATTCTCGGATCTATAGTTTTTCTATCTATCAAGCTCTCTACCTCCTCTCATCTTGTCTAATATGAGAAATTTATTACTTTCACTCATTTCTAAAACAGTTTCTATTTTTCCATCTCCCATTACCCATAGCTTGCTCACTGTGTTTGCCAAAAACTCAAAATCATGACTTATTACCAAAACTGTTGTCCCAATTTTTCAATTGTTCTTCAATCAGTTTTGCGACGGAAAGCATTGAGTCTTTATCACAACCTGATGTTGGTTCATCATAGATGAAAATCTTTGCCTGTTTCATCATTCCACAAGCTATTGTCAATCTTTGTTTTTCTCCTCTTGATAAAGCAAACGGATGCTTATCAATGTATTTGTCTAAGCCAAGTACACTCAAAATAGACTTTGCCTTTTGAGTATTTTCTTTTTTATCGTTACTTGAAATACCAAGTAGCATTTCATCAAGTACACTTTCCGAAAACAACTGATAGTCTGAATCTTGAAAAACAAAATATGACATGTCCATTAAATCTTTATGATTAAGCGACTTATCTTTTCCTCGCCCATATTTTTTTCCCTCTTTCTATCTTCTCAAGTCCTGAAAAGCACTCTTGCAAAGGTGGTTTTTCCCAGTACCATTTAAGCCGATAAGACCAATGGCTTTTCCGTACTCCATGTTGAAATCAAGATGATTTAAAATGTACTGTTTTTTCTTCTTTCCATCCTTAGCTACATTCGGATAGCAAAATTTCAAGCCTTTTCCGATGATACTTTCATCATTTAATTGATATGGATCTTTCTTCTCACTTATCCTGTATTCTTCTAATTCAAGAGTTCTTAGTCCATTTTCATCCCAAAACGCCCTTTCAAGATGAGATAACTTCTTCCCGACTCAAGTCTTTCGTAATTTCTCCGTCTTTCATCAAAAGAAAACGGTCAAATAAAGACTTTACATAGTACAAACGATGTTCAATTAGAACAACCGTTGTTCCTTTTTTCTTTAATTTCTCCAAAATTAAAAACAGGTCAAATGTTGCTTTCATATCCAAATTTGCTGAAGGTTCATCTAAAATTAAAACTTTCGGATTCATCGCATAGATGCTTGCAATAGCTATCTTTTGTTTCTGTCCGCTTGATAATTCAAAAACAGATTTTCCTTTCAGTTCCTCAATATCCAACTCTGCATATACTTCTTCTACTCTCTGTTTGATTTCATCTCTTGATTTGCAGATAGTTTGAAGCCCAAAAGCTATTTCTTCATCTGTCGTTGTCGTGAAAAACTGACTTCTTGGATCTTGAAATACAGTCCCTACAATATGCCCTACTTTCATGAAGTAATAATTTGCTTATATCTTTTCCGGACGCAAAGGCTTCTCCTTTCATTTTGCCTTTGTAATAATGTGGAATAAGACCATTCATTACACTTCCAAGAGTGCTTTTACCACTTCCACTTTTCCCTGAAATTAAAACAAATTCACCTTTTTTAATTTCAAGATTGATATTTTTTTAAAAGCAGTTCGCCCATCTTCCCATTCATAAGAAACATCTTTTAACAAAATCATGGTTACACCTCATATTGAGCTTTCCATAATTTTGTGTAGTAACCATCTTTCTCAAGAAGTTCCCCATGCTTTCCTTTTTCAAGTAAATTTCCTTTTTGAAATACGAGAATTTGGTCAGCTTTTTGAATTGTTTTTAAATGATGAGCCACTACAAGTACAGTTCTATTCTTTGCAAGTTCTGTAATAGCATCTTGTATCAAAAGATTCATTTACAGGATCAACATTACTTGTCATTTCATCAAGAATTAAAATAGGTGCATCCTTTAGAAAGGCTCTTGCAATAGATATTCTTTGTCTTTGTCCACCTGATAAAATCCCACCATTTTCTCCAATATCAGTTTCATAACCTTTTTGGTAAACTCATAATGAAATCATGTATCCTTGCTTTCTTTTGCAGCTTCAATGATTTTCCTCTTTTCGTAGCTCCTTTTTACCTACTCTGATGTTTTCTTCAATCGTGTTATCAAACAGTTGAACATTTTGCATGACAATGCTGATACGATCTAAAAAGCTCATCATAAGGAATATCCCTATATCAGTTCCTCCGAGTGTAATTTTTCCCTTTATGCACATCATAAAATCTTAAAAAGCAAGTTGGTTATAGTAGTCTTTCCACTACCTGATTCTCCAACTAAGGCTGTCATTGTTTTTTTCAGCAATAGAAAAAGCTCAAATTTTTCCATTTTAAATTCATCTTTTTCATAAGAAAAATCTATGTTTTCAAAAAGCTATATCATTATCTTTCGGAACAATTCCATTCACTTTATCCGGGATTACATCTGCATATAAAATTCTTGAAAGTCTTTTCGTAACTATCTATCGCTGAAACATAGTACATATAGTGTTGTTCCATAGAAGCGAACGGCTTATAAAACTCTTTTGAAATTACTGCAAAAGATAATAAAATGAAAGTACATCAAGACTTTCCCTTTATAACAAGTATTGCTCCTGCAATTAAAAGAACTAAATATCCAATATCCAGTAAAAAACCCAAATATAGATAACTGTTTTGCCTTGAATCTTGAAGCTGCTTTACTTGTTTCTCCAAACTTTTTTTGTCTTTATTCATAAGCTCATTATCCAAGCTCTTATTGTTTGAAAAAAACTCTTTAATACAGGTATTCCTCTAACATATTCAACAAATAAGCTAACCATATCAAGAAGTGCTGAGTTGTTCTGATTTTTCTATTTTTTTCAGATTGCTTTAATTGTCAGATATAGAAAGATAAGTGCAATCGGAACAGATACAGCCATAATAATAGAAAGTTTGAAATCAATACTTGCAAGACCAACAAATACGACTGCACCTATCAAAAAATCACCAAACATTCTCGACCACATGTGTCCTACAACAAGGGACATATTATCAACATCTTTGTGTAAAATTGTATTGATCTCTCCCAGTCTTTCATTGGTATAAAATCCCAAACTGAATTTCTTTAATTTGATAATCATGCGTTCTCTTATTTGCTGAACAATATCAAAACCTGCACTATGCTTTTTCATATCTGCGACCATATTACAAATACCTTTGAAGACTACAAGTAATCCAATCGCAATAAAATATTTATATAAAGCCTTGCTAAACTCGTCCCATCAAATATCTGAAACAGTATAGAAAATACGATAACAATCATGGCTATGGAGCTTAGTCCATAAAGGGCAAAGAATACACTTGATATAATCAAATCTCTCTTGCCGGTTTTTGTAAGTAGTTTTAACATTTCTCTAAACATTTTTTGTTACCACCTCTGTACACTCGCAATCCGCTTTGCTGCTTGCTCGTGAAAGACTATCGTCTTTCAAATTCCATCTATCAACTTTGTTCTGTGCATCAACCATATCCTTATAAAAATCACATCTTTTCATCAACTCTTCATGGCTTCCTGCATCAAGAACAACACCCTTATCCATAACAATAATTTGGTCTGAATCTCTAATCGTATTTAGATGATGAGCAATTGTAATGATGGTTTTATCCATGCTTAAATCGTCAATCGCTTCACCGATTAGTCTTTCATTTTTCACTATCAACAGCTGCCATTGCTTCATCTAATATTAAAATCGGTGCATTTTTCAGTATCATTCTTGCTATAGAGATTCTTTGTTTTTCTCCACCGGATAACTTAACTCCCATTTCACCTACTCGTGTTTCATATCCATTTGGTAAATGCTAGAAATAAAAGTCATGACATCTCGCTTTTTGGCAGCTTCTATGACTTCTTCTTTTTGTCGCATTTAAGTTTTCCCGATTGCAATATTTGTCAAAAATACTTAAATCGAAAAAGGATGACCTCCTGTTGCACACTTCCAATAAGATTTGAAATATTTTTCCTGACTGTAATCCTTTATATCTTTTCCCATTTATTTCTATTCGTCCGCTGTCAGCATCCCAAAAATCCCATAAGCAAATTAGATACAGTACTTTTCCCACAACCACTTGCTCCTACAAAAGGCATTCAAACTATTTTTTTCTTAAAAAGTCAAATTGATATTTTTAAGCTCAAAATCCATCTTTTTCCGTATGCAAAATTCACATCTTTTAAATTCTATGTTTCCAAATTCTAAACCTTGTTCTATCTTTTTGTTTGGAAGTGGAACTGTTAAAAACTTTTTCCAATCGCCTTTAATGCCTCCTTAAATACAATAGAAAAAAATGTTGTCAGAGTGGCTGTCTTGCTTATGGATGCTGTAAACGCAGATGATAAAAATAATTGCAAGGATAAAATTAGGTGTTGTAATATTTCTCATGATAAAGAAAGATACTTCCCAAAATCATGACAATAACTACTCCAATTTCCATAAATATGTCAATGAGTCCCATTGGAATTGTAATTGCTCCCATGCTCTTTTTAACCCAGTAAATATACTCTCTTGCCGTTTTTTTAATGTTCTTTCACTAATCTCCTCTTCTTTAGCAAAAAGCCTTAATCACAGAGATATTTTTTTACATATTCCATTAGCTCTTCTCTCATCTTGTTTTCATGGTTAAAGTAAATAGCAAAGTTCTTATCCATTGTTTTCTGTGAAAGAATTTTTACCAAATACATGAGTGGAACTCCGGCAATCATTCCAAGAGCAAGACGCCAGTCTACAAAAATCATAGCTATGAAAAATAATGGTAGGCAGAAGCGTAACTGTCATTATTTCAGGAAGACCATGAGCAAGGTATACTTCCACTTGCTCTACATCATGTTGAACGATGTTGGTAAGCTCTCCAGTATTATGTTCTTTGAAAAATCCCAAACTTAGTTTTTTTAGATGCCCGATAATATCTATCCTAAGTTCTGTCAATTTTTCGTATGCTTTCTCATGGGCAACCTTTGTTGCAAAATAGTAAAACACGCCTTTTAATACAAACGATATAAAGATTCCCAAGAATATATACTTTAAATTACCTTCGTTAATATTGTTTGTGATTAAAGAACTAATCAAATATACAAGTAAGATTTGTGGTATCAAATCAAATACTATTTTTTTAAAGCAAGAAGTGAAATTGGATAAACTATTTTTCCCAATCACTTTTTTTCCTTAATTCTTTTTTTCCGGCATGAACAACGCTCCTTTCAAAATTGAATAATATTGAATTTATAATTCAGTATTAAGGTTTAAAAGTAAGACTTTGCTGATTACACAAAGTCTATTTTTTTAGTGCTAATTATAGGATTCCACTCCCTTGTAATAACACCTTGCAATAAGTTTTAGCATATCTTTTGCCCACTTTTTCACTTTGATAGTGCCTTGCTATTTCAAGAAGCCCCTCTGTAAAGTTACTGGCTAAAATATGGGCAAGCATTGGATCATATTCCTCTTTTCGATTGTCTTTTTTAAACTTACTTCAATATGAACCTGCATTTGAGATATGAGTTTTTGTTTTGCTTCTGTATGCTTTTGTACCTGAGCTTTTATCCATTAAAATAATTAACTTCTTACGCTCTTTTTAAAAGTTCATGAATATAATTTTTCTCCAACTTCATCAAACCTTTCAGAAGCAGAACCTTTTTTTCCAAAGATTCTTCCTCATCAAAAGGCTGACTCGAAAGTTTATATAAACAGAACTTACTACTGCATCAAACAAAAACTTCCTTATTTTTTTGAAATAGGTATAAATGAGTGCCACAGGAATATCTGCTTCTTTTGCAATTTCTGTTAATTTGGCACCTCTATAATCCTTTTTCATAAAATACTTTTTCTGCTGCTTCAGTATTCTATTTCTAACTTCTTCTTTTTAATACTTGTGCCATAGCACACCTCTTTCTATTCAATACTGAATCTTTATTTAATAATAAATTAAAATTCAATATTTGTCAAGTTACATGTGGAAATCATGGCGTCCTTATGGTATAATTTAATAGTAAATTCAAAACTTGCTTAACGCTTGCTATCTAATTCATTCTTATGTAGCAAGCACAGTAAGTGTACGGACACTTACGGAAAAATTGACGAAGCAGCCCTTTGGGGATCTGCTTCTTTTTTTATCAATTTTTAGCTTGTTAGGGAGAACCCTAAGACCCCGAAATACATTCAAAGGAGGAACTAACTATGGCAAATAGAATAAGAAACGAAAGACTTGAAATTAAACTAACTGAAGAAGAAAAAGGCTCTTTTTGAAGAGAAAAAAAAGACTTTGCAAGTGTAGAAACATGAGCCATTTCATCCGCAAATGCGTTTTGGAAAAGGAAATTTATCAAGTGGATTTAGAGCCTTTCAGAGATTTACAAGGCTTACTTTCTAATGCAACAAACAACATCAATCAGATTGCAAAGCGAGTAAATTCGACAGGTGTAATCTACAAAGAGGACATAGGTGATATAAAAAAAGAGATTGAACATTTCTCAAAAGAGCTGTGGCAAATTCATTCACTACTTCTGAAAAGAACATCTGAAACGGAAGGTGAATAATAATGGCTATTACAAAAATACACCCAATAAAATCGACTCTTAATCTTGCTATCGACTACATTGTAAATGGAGATAAAACAGACGAGCAGCTTTTAGTAAGCACTCATAAATGCCACGAATCAACTGCTCACACTCAGTTTTTTTAAGGACACGAAATGACGCAGGAACAAAAGGAACTGTTCTTGCAAGACATCTCATTCAATCATTTTTTTACCGGGAGAAACAAGCCCTGAATTGGCTCACCAGATTGGTATGGAGCTGTGTAAAAAGATACTCAAAGATGAGTACGAATTTGTCTTATCTACTCACGTAGATAAGGGGCATATCCACAATCACATCATCTTCAATAATGTAAATATGGTAACAGGTAGGTGCTACCAGTCTAACAAGAAAAGCTACCACCAAATCCGTTATCAGAGTGATAAACTCTGCAAAGAAAATAGCCTATCTGTCATTGACGAGTTTTACGAAAGCTATAAGAAAAAATATAAGATTAACGGTAAATCTTGGTATGAAAACGAACAGGCAAAAGCATGGCACTTCTTGGAAAAAGTAAACTTCAATTTGACATTGATAGAATAATAAAACAGTCAAAGGACTGGGACGAATTTTTAAAGAAGATGGCTGATCTTGGCTATGAAATCAAATACGGTAAGCACATTGCTTTTAAGCCAAAAGATAAGGCGAGATTTACAAGGACTAAAACAATCGGAGAAGATTATACCGAGGAAAGATTAAAAGAACGAATTGCAGAAAGAGAGTTTATCAAGACTCCCGACGTCAAAAAACGCATCGGCAATGTTATTGACATGAACACCAATGCAAAGGTAAAGGAAAGCAAAGGCTACGAATATTGGGCAACCAAACATAACCTTCATACAATGGCTGAGTCTGTTATTTATATCAGAGAACATGGCATTAAATCCGTTAAACAGCTTGACGAGTATATTCAAAAAGCAGCCGATGAAAGGCAAAATATACAAGAGAAAATCAAGGCTATTGATAAGGAAATGCAGAAGCTTTCCACCACTATGGAGCAAGTTCATACCGTTAAAAAATACAGAGCGTGCTACAAGGAATATACTGCTAATCCGTCTGACAAGGCATTTTTTGAAGAGTACAAAGCTCAGATTACCCTATATGAAAATGCTCTCTCAGAGCTTAAAAAATCTTATTCCAAGCTCCCAAATTCAAAGGATATTTTAGCTGAGCTTGATAAATTACAAGAAAAAAAGAATAGCCTTATGCAAGAGTATTCTTCCTCAAAATCCACTATGGACGAGCTTTATAAGATACGAAAAAATTACGGAATTTATATGGGTAAGGAGATGGAGAGATAATCTTTATCTCCTTTTTTCGCAAATAAAAAAAGAGTCGGTGCAGTCCCAAGACCACACCGACCATAAGTTTATCTCTCAGCTTCTTTTGATGTTTCTTTCTTTTCTTTAGGCTTTTCCTTATCTTCAGCCTGATATTTTTTGATAGCTCCAAGCACAGACTCTTTCTTTTCATCTCGACCTTTCATCTGTTCTTTTGCCTTTAAGAGCTTTGAAGAAAGTATCCTGATGTTAGTATGTTCCTTGCCGTTATCGTCAACGGAAGTTCTGATCTGTCCAAAGAGTTTTACAAAATCTCCCTGCTTAAAGTCCTTTGGAATATCACTCTTTTCTCCGTATGCAGAACAATTATGATATACTTTATCTCCTTCATCATCTTTTTGAAACAACGGAGAAATTCGCCACCTTAAAGGTTTCTCCGTTCTTATTCTCCCTTTCAACTATATCGACCTTTCCTACAATATTTCCAACGATATTGACAAGGTTATCTTTTTCTGTCTGTACATAAGGCAGGTCTTTTATCTGCCCCTGTTCTCTTAATTCTTCAATCATATAGTCAAATTCCTCATGTAGCAAATTAACGGTGTCATTGTCCATATAAGCATCATATAGCTTATCCAAAGCACTTTCATCATTGATGCCTTTTTCCATGCTGATAATCGCCTTTACAAAGTCTTTATGGTTATCATTTACCATATCTTCTATTTTGATTTCTCATTGCTTTGTAATCCATGTTTTATCTCCTTTCATGGTAAAAGGGAGGTTTCCCTCCCTTATCGTACATACTCCTGTTCTTTTGTTGTTTGTTTTTCTTCTGCTTTGCTTTCATTTTGATAGGCTCTTATCTGATCCTAAAATAGACGGCTTTATCCTCTGATTTTTGTGTGTTTTCTTCTTTGATATGAAGATTGTCCTCCACATCATAGGTTGACTCAAAATAATCACTGTCCTTAAAGTCATTGTCATATCTATCCGGAATACCGTCATTATCGAAGTCTTTTGCAAGTGGATCATAGAAGTTTCCTTCATCATCAATATCGAGTCCCGTTGCTGCTCTTAAATCTTCGGAATCAACATAAACTAAATCACTAAAAGAGGACATTTCTATTTCATTTTTCATATTCTTTAGAGCTTCATTTTCTCCCTTATTTTCGTAATCAAAGCTCTCTGTTTTGATTGGCGTGTCATCAATATACTGAGTCCAGTTTTCTCCTCTAAATCAAGCTCATACTGAATACCATGCCTTTCATCTGGTGTATTGGTATAGGCGATGCCGATATGCTTTCAAATCAGGGTACAAGGTATTAAATTCATCATAGCTATGATTTTTCTTCGTACTCTCTATTACAGAAGTCAATGATTGCTCTTTTTACATCTTCTACAAGCGGATTATCATTTCTCTTTTCTTCCACTTCTCCCATATCAAGGAGCTTATTCAGTTCTGCAAGTCTTAATACCTTACTTTTTCAGCTCATCGGCTTTTTCAAAAGGCTTTTTAATTCTTCTTTGGCATTTTCAAGCTGTTCTTTTGTGCTGATAAGTTTCTCTTCCAGTCTTTTAGTTTTCTCAGGCATTTTTCTCGAGGGCATTATCCAGTCTTATGATATTACCGTCTGCACTTGTGCCAAGTTCTCCTGAATGCTTTGCAGCACCATTTAAGCTGAAATTATGCTCATTAGTAAAGAAGTTATAACTGACCTCTAAATCCATATTTCTATACTTGCCTATCATCTTACTTTCATTGATTTTTACGGTCTTAATAGCTTCAAGTAGCTTTTCTCCGGCTAATTTCTTATCGGTAATCTTTTCTCCCGCAATGGTAATGGAAGTAAACTTTTCCTCACCCTCTGCTTTAGGTTCTACATTTGCCATATCTTTCTTTACAGCTTCAATGAGTTTTTCCGTCCTTGCGATTTCTTCCGGATAGTTTTTTGCAACCTTATCCTCTAACCTGTAACGATTGGACTTGAAGTTTGCTTCCAGCATTTTAAGTTTTGTAACTTCATTATCCAGATCCATCTTTTCCTTGATTTTTGGATCACCTGTTGCAAGGGCTTTAATCTCCGCATAGTTAAGTGAACTTTCGTCCACATCTTCCGCCACTCTGACAGGTGTCTTACTTGTCATAATTTGAGAAATGAATTTTTGCTTGTTCTCAATGGTCTGCCAAAGGTAGGCATCAAAGGTGTTCTCGGTAATGTAACGATAGATATTAACTTCTTTATTTTCATTTCCCTGACGGACAATTCTACCCGCACGCTGCTCCAAGTCGGCAGGACGCCAAGGGACATCGAGGTCATGAAGTGCAATCAGCTTGTTTTGCACATTCGTACCGGCTCCCATCTTCTGAGTAGAACCAAGCAAAATCCTCACATCTCCTTTTTCTTACCTTTTGCAAAGAGTTCATCTTTTTGCTTATCAGTATTGGCTTCATGGATAAAGGCGATTTCTTCTTTCGGTATACCCATTGCTAAAAGTTTTTCTCTAATATCATCATAGATATTAAACTCCCCATCGCCTTTTGGTGTAGACATATCGGAAAATAGAAGCTGTGTTAACCTATCTTCTTTTGTCTTATCCCAAATGGCAAACACATTTTTCACGCATACATTGACCTTACTGTCAGGATTATCGGGTAGCAAAGGATTGATTAAACGCTGATCTAAAGGCAAGTTTTTTACCGTCATTGGTAATCTTCAGCATATTATCTTCATCAGGTTCTACCACTCTATTTCTAACATCATCAGCTCTTTCGGATAGGCTCTTTAGAATTTCCTTTTGTTCCTCACTTGGCAAAGTCTTAATAACTTCATAATGCGCCTCAGGTGTTGGAAGATTAAGCATATCCGCTGTTTGAATATCTGCAACTTCCTTAAACATAGACATAAGCTCAGGTAGGTTGTAAAACTTTGAAAATCTTGTCTTAACTCTGTACCCTGTTCCCTCCGGAGATAATTCAAAGGCAGACTGTGTTTCACCAAAGGTAGATGCCCAGCTATCAAAAATGCTCCAAATTATTTTTCTTTAGGCTTTCATACTGAAGATAACGCTGCATGGTATAAAGCTCTGTCATGGAATTTGATACAGGCGTTCCTGTGGCAAATACAATCCCTTTACCACCCGTCATTTCATCCATATATCTACACTTCATAAACATATCGGAGGACTTAAATGCTTCACTTTGACCGATACCTGCTACATTCCTCATTTTTGTGTATAGATAGAGATTTTTTTGTAATTGTGTGCTTCATCCACAAATAGCTTATCTACACCCAGTTCCTCGAAAAGTAATAACATCGTCTTTCTTAAAAATCATCATTTAATTTTTTTCAAGCCTTGTTTCCAACTTTTTCTTTGTCTTTTCAAGCTGTTTTACCGTAAAGTTCTGATTTCTGTCATGCTTATATTCCTCAACATAATTTATGATTTCATCAATCTGATCCTGAATATGCTTCTCTTGATATTCCTTACTCATCGGAATTTTTTCAAACTGCGTATGCCCGATTACTACCGCATCGTACTCTCCTGTGGCAATTCTTCCGATAAATCTCTTTCTGTTCTTCGGCTCAAAGTCTTTTTTATCTGCCACCATAATATTTGCCGATGGAAATAACTGCATAAATTCTCTGCCTATTTGACCTGTTAGATGGTTCGGTACAACAAAGAGTGATTTACTGCACATTCCAAGCCTTTTACTTTCCATTGCGGAAGCCACCATTTCAAAAGTCTTTCCGCTACCAACCACATGGGCAAGAAGCGTATTTCCTCCATACAAACTTCTTGCAATAGCGTTTCTCTGATGAGGTCTAAGCTCTATTTTAGTATTCATTCCCTCAAAGGATAGGTTACTGCCGTCATATTCACGATTTCTGATGAGTTAAAACGCTCATTATATAGCTTTACAAGCCTGTTTCTTCTTTCCTGATCATTAAATATCCAGTTCTTAAATTCTTCCTTTATAAGCTCCTGTTTCTGTCCTGCAAGAAGCGTTTCCTTTTTATTTAATACAGAAGTTTTCGAGCCGTCCGGATTTACAATCTGGTCAAATACCTTTGTTTCTTTTAAGTTCAGTGCATCTTCAATCAGCTTATAGGCATTTACCCTTGAGGTGCCGTAGGTCATCTCTGCAAGGTCATTTCCTCTGTCCCTGCTCTTTCCTTCTACATTCCATTCACTTGTCAGATTTGAAAATTTAACCTTAATATCCCATTTGGCATATCCCGGAGTTTTCAGCGTTTCAAAGATGAATTTTTCAATATCTTTTATCGGTATCCATGTTGCACCAAGTCTTACATTGATTTCACTTGCTTCAAGCTCCTTTGGTAAAACTTTGGTAAGCTCTGCCTTTTGGTATTCCAATCGGTTCATCTCATAGCTTATCAGTTCTTTTTCTTTGCCATCTTCCGCATATCCAAGATGAGGTAGTTCTCTTTCTGTTTGTCTAATTTTTGATAGATAACTGTCAACAATCGCAATCTTATCTCTGATATTTCCTGATAGGTACTCGTCTTTTGTTACATAACCATATTTATATGAATTGCTGCCATTTGCACAGGCAAAAGGTAAATCCCCATCTTCAGGGTTAAAGGATAACGGTCTGTAAAAGTTCTGTTCTTCTCTGATATTTAAGTAGATTTCTCCCCTTAATTCTTCTATCAAAGTCGGTCTGTCTTTTCCTGTAAGACTTCCCATATAGTCAAAGTCCACATAGCCTTTTTCAGACATAGATAACACAAGAGATTCAAGGGAAGTATCTACATGGTCGATAACTTTTGCCTTTGTGATGGTTCTCTTACTGAAAATATCGCCCTTTGCCTTAAAATTTTCTTCTTCATCAAGGATTTCTATGGAGGAAACAAGTGGGAAATTACTATCTTCTTTTAAGACTCTGGTATTAGAAAGGTTATTGACATATCCATGCTTCTTAGAAAAGCCGTCATAGACTTCATTTAACCTCTCCTGAGCTTTCTTTACCTCATCATCGGAATAGTCCTCTTTCTGCTTGTAGATAACATCTTTAAGGGCAGTATTCAGTTCAAGATAGTCCTTAATCTTTTCCTTATTCTTATCCGTTACTTCTTTCTTTACAAATAGGGAATTTTCTCTGTAATAAACCTCATCATCAATAATGGTATAGGAAAAGTTCTTGACATCATCCGTTGCAGGAATTGAAGTGATTTCATCATCTAAAAGCTCTATTTCTTCATAAGTTGTTCCTTTGGATATTTCTTCACTTGCTTTTGTAAGTAGTTCCTTTAAGTCAGCATTTTCTTTCGGTAGACAAGCAAGGGTATTTCCAAATCTTCCTGATACTTCCTCCATACTTCCAAGCACCATCTCAGGATGATCTACAAAGTATTTGTTATATACAAGTCCCTTTTCATCTTCAGATAGATGTATCCAGTCCTCATCACGCTCTCTGATACTATCTCTTTTCTTTAGGAAAATAATGTCTGATGTTACTTCCATTCCGGCAACACCCTTAAAAGTATCATTTGGAAGTCTGATAGCTCCTAAAAACTCTGCTCTTGCTGCAATGTATCGTCTGACGCTTTCATCCTTTTTATCCATTGTGCCACTTGATGTAATAAAGGAGATAACACCTCCATTTCTTACTTTATCAATGGACTTTAGCAAAGAAAGTAGTCATGAATCAAGAAGTTATTTTTGTTATAATCCCTATCATTTACCTTATATTCTCCAAAGGGAACATTACCGATAACTGCATCAAAAAAGTTATTGGAAAAGCTCGTTTCTTCAAACCCTTTAATCTGCACTTCACTTTCAGGATATAAAAGTTTTCCTATGTGACCACTTATAGAATCAAGCTCTACACCATAAAACTTTGACTTATTCATTTCATCAGGAAGATTTCCTATAAAGTTTCCGATGCCCATTGATGGTTCTAAAATGTTTCCCTGTTTAAATCCCATATCCGAAAGCGTCTTATATATTCCGTCAATTACGGTTTTCGGTGTGTAAAAAGCTCGTTAAAGTAGATTCTCTTGCAGCTTCGTATTCTGCATGTGATAAAGTTCTCCTTTAGAAAAGCCCTTGCTTCTTTCCACTGACCTCCCTTGCTTTCATCAAAGACTTCGGAAAGTCCGCCCCAGCCTACATACCTTGCTAAAACTTCCTGCGCTGTACTGTCAAGCTCTCTTTGTCCGCTCTCCAATCTGTTAAGCATGGAAATTGCTTCAAGGTTTTGATTTAATCTTTCGCTTGGAGATAACTTTTCAGGTAGCGTTTCTTCTGTGATTTTGAAGTTATGTGCTTCCGTTTTCTTTATTTCTACTTCCTCAATAGTTTTTTCAAGTTTCGTATAGTTTAGATTTTCAAATAGCCTATCAAGGTCGCTTTCAAAACGATAAGGAATTACATCGGAGCCTGTTATCATACCGCCAAGATATTCGGTATTGTCCTTGACTGTTATTGTCTTTAGGTTATTTCCCATATCATCAAAGCGTGTGATGATATAGGCTTTATCCTTATATTTAACTTCATCACCAACAATAAAATTTGGTCTTTCAATGCTTACCTGCTTTAATAAATCCTCATCCCCCTCAAATGCTACAATCGGGATTTGATGATTGCCACTTCTTACCGGATCAAGCCATAAATCATTTCTTCCTGTGATTTTGTTTTTAGAAATTTCCCTTACAGTGTATTCTTCATGATTAAAATAGACGGTATCTCCCTCTTTAACTTCAAATTCATCTGCAAGGCTTTCCTTTTCTTCATTAAGTTCTACTTCCTCTCTTTCCTTTAGATAGTCAATAGCGTTCCTTGAACAGGTGTTGCAGCCACTCTTTCTTCTGTTTCTTCAGATACATCAAGCTCTGTTTCTTCTTCAAAGCTAAGCTCCCCATTAAAGACTGATTGAAGCTCCTGCTCATCCATCTGCTTTTTAAGTTCTGTATCTTTAAGCTCTCTAAAAGTCTTTGGAAAATCTTCTAAAATAAGCCTTTGGGCATTTAATTCTTTCAATTCTTCAAGATTGAAATATCCCCATTCAGGTTCAATACCAAGTACAAGTCCAAAGGCATCTCCACTTTCCCTATCGTATTCTGTCATATACCAAGTCCAATTACTTCTAAACGGAATGATATATGCAGCATGAACCTCTTTATCTGCTAAAGATACATCTTCTTGTGCATAAAGTTCAGACACTCTTTCAAGCATTTCATCCGTCATTAAGTTTTCAGGATTGTCTTTGGAATAATATTGCGGTTTTTTTTCTTCTATCTCTGTATTACTTTCTATTTTCTTTTCCTCAAGATAAAGATTTTTAGAAAGCAGCTCATCAATATGTTTTGCCACACTTGACCAAGTAAGAAATACATCACTGCAATCTTTCTTCTGTAATTTAAGTCCCTTTGCATCGTGCCATTCATCACTTCCCATTGCACCTGAAACAGCATGAGAGCTTCCACCTATGCCATACTCATCTTTTTAAGAAATTTGCTTTTTCTTGAAGTGTATGGTTTTCTTTGAAAAAAATTTTGTAATTCGCTCTTTTCCCTTATCTATTCCGCTTCCTCTTGACAGGGTAGCAAGAACTTCGTCATCTGTAATAAAGGGCTTTACCTTTGGAAGTTCTGTCAGATTGGTACTATATTCCTTTCGTGGCAGATCAAGTTCCTGTAATTTCTGATAAAGATTATCTACATTGTGGTAGTGAAATCTTAGTACATCTCTGTTTTCTTTATATCCTGCTAAAAACCTGCCATATTCTTTGATTGTTTCCTTTAGATATTCAGGATTTTTTAATGCCTCAGATAGTCTTTTCGTTTCTTCCGGAAAGCCACCACCTCTTTCTATAAAATCAAAATACCCATGTGCTTTTCCTTCTTCGCTTAAATCGTGATATATATACCATAGGGATTTTGAAATTCTATCTCTTTCATAATCAAGTGCTTCAGAAATCTCTATATTTGTGGCAAATCCTCCAGTTTCCAAAAGCTCATTTATTCTACTTGCTGCTTCATTCCAACTTAAAATTTGCGTATCATCTTCTCTTGCAGAAGTCCCGTAAGCTAAATGAATACCTTTATCCGAATACCAGGAAGATACTTCTCTTTCGTCAATGTAAAATCCATTTCCACCCCTAAAGGTATCTTTGAGGTATTCTCCCAATTCTCCATTACTTTTTCCTTTAGAAAACTCTGCAATAACAGGAAGTCTACTTCCATCGTGATTTCCTCCGTTAATAAGGACAGCATCTATATCCTTCTGAGTTAATGGAATGGTAAGCCTCATTTGTCCGTAAGTATTTTCGGGTAAAGAAAAAGAAGCCTTATCAGCTTCTCTTATCTCTACCTCAGTATTATCTTTTAAATTTCCACTACTTCCTTGATCGTCATTTCCTTTTAGAGCTGAAATCATCGCCCCATACTGTGGATCGTTCTCGTCCTCTATCTTCCAAGCTGCCATCAGTTTCGGCTTCTCCGCTCTCATAAAGTCTATCGCTTGTTTTTGAATATCCATCAGGTGTCCTGTCAGCTTCTTCTCCTTGTATAGATCTACTAACATCTCGAAGTAGCTCTGCTCCTCGCTCTCTGAAATGTAATCCAGCCTCATCACTGCGTAGGTCGGATTCGGATACTCCCTTATGAAGTCCGTCTGTTCCTCCAAGTTGTTTAGCGTATTCTCCTTGATTTTCTCTATTATCTCGTCCGTACTCTCCATTTCGGAGAACTCGCCTGCTTTCATTTCTTTCCTGATCATCTCGTCGAAGTACATTTTCTTCTACCTCCTCTAATTCTTCCTTAATCCTATTATATCCTGCTTCTTTTCCTCTTAAAACTTCTTTTTGAAGCTCCAGTTCTTTGCTTTTTTGAATGGTCGCATCAATAATCTTTCCGCTAATATCCGATACGCTTTCACCAAGACTCATTAGAGATATGCTGTCAAGTCTTTGAAAAATTCTCTTAAAAGCTCATAATCTATCGAATAATCTAACTTAAATCTTGACGCTACTGCATAGCTTACTGAGTCCCTCACAAACTTTGGTAAAAGGATATTCTATCCTCATCCGCTATTCTAAGTTCATTCATTAAGGCTATCTATTTTTTTCATCACCGTAGAGTCTGCTTAAAGAAAAGATGTTTTCAAGTGTGCTTTTACTTTCATCATAGCCCTCGCTTTTAATCATTTCCTTTAACACATCTTGATGGTTTTCTTTGTCAAACTTCCAAAGATTTACTTCGTTGACATCTCTGTTTCTTGAAACTGTCTGACCTATATCAAAAAGATATAGTCCACTTTCTTGAATGTGCCATAGTCCTCTAAAATAGGGGATACCTTTCTGTCCCTCTCATTACTGTTCGATTAAAATCGTTCCCTCCAGTAGTCAAACTTGGCACAGGCTGTCGCTTCAGGATTTTCTATCATAGATACTTAATTGACTTCTAAAGTCATATCTTTGATTGTTTCCGACAACCTTTAAGAGCTTCAGATACTCTGCTTCACTATGAAGCACATCTTGTTTTATAAGCTCCAAAATGTATGAAAATCATTTATTCGCATTTTTACCTCCTTCGTTTTTCCAAACAAAAAAAGGCGGTTAGATTTTACTCTAATCACCTTTTAATTCTGTGTATTGCAACTTACTGCAACTTAATTTTTCTGCTACAAAACCTTATTGCATAGTATTTTTAAAAATCGATTACCTACTAAAAATCATGGTTCTGCAACTTACTTTTACTCGTTAAGTTCCCAATGACCATTATTTCCACTACCTACATATTGCAAATTATCTATTTCCTTCAAAGTTCTTTGTATCGTCTTTACACTTACCCCTGCACCTTCTGCAATAGCCTGTCTTGTAATTTTATTATTTAATCTTACTTGTGCTTTTATAAATTCAATCAGTTCATCTCTGCCCTGAGGGACATCGTGAGGGACACTGTGAGGGACATCGTGAGGGACATTCCCTCCACCCACCTTTTGCGTCGCTATCTTCTTCAAAGGAATAATCGTTCTGAATATATCTCCTTCCTCAAATAGCGGATTTTGTCCTGAATAAAGCTGTGTGTACTTGTAGGTATTTCTCATTCCTGAGCCTAATTCATCAGCAAGACCTATTTCTCTAAATACCTTTGATATAGCAGGGTTTTTAGGAAATGGCTCAAATTTCTGCAAGTCTAATGCTCCCATACCATGAGCCAAGTTACTGTTTTCAACAGTAATTTTCTCATCATCAATAATCATCTTTGCAGGATACCCACTTGAATAATCTCTATGAGCCAATGTATTGGAAACTATCTCTCTAAGTATCCTATCTCTTGCATTGACATTTACAATTCCGTCCAATACAAACAAATCATTCAAATGCTTTTGTCCAAACTCTATAAGCCTGTCATAACTATCAATCAGATTTGTTATGACAACATCTCTATCATCATATCTATCTTTGTTTTCAACTCTGAATATAGCATCTGTTTTGTGCTGTGGAAGAACAGACATAATAGAGTTGTCTTTTCCAAATAACAGAATAGCTGCTAATGTAATTCCCTCACGCTTTGTTTCCGGATCGGTCAAAATCAAATTTGCACTTCTAAGAAGTTCCTCATTACTCATATTTTCCCAAACATGATTTTTATTTCGGGAAACAGCCATTTTCTTAGCCTTATCAATGACAGAAGCATCAAGAAAATCAATATCAAGATTCGGATATACTTTATTAACAAAATAGCTTCCTTGCTTTCTTGCGTATAGCTTATATACAAGTTCGGAATGGTCTGTTATATTGATGTCTCCCTCATAAGACCTATCCCAAATTCTTCCGTTATACCTACACACCTGATAGCCTTCCGGAACTCTGATGTAAATTACTTTTTTCTCGTCTATATCAAAGACTTTCAGGTAGCAAATAAAGTGGTGGATACATCTTTTGCGATTATTGATTGCCGTAGTAAATTCTTTAATCACTTTATCAACTTTTGTCTTTACTAACACCAACAATCTCTCTTTTATCATTTACACCAAGTAAAATATGTCCGCCATTTCTATTATTGAAAGAGCATACTGTATCAAAGACATCTTTGGTTAAAGCATTTTTGGATTCTTTAAACTCAACATCTATCTTCTCTCCATTTTGAATTAACTTCTTTATTTCATCTATCATCATCTGCTTTTTCACCACCTTTATTTCCTAATGTTTTCTTCAATAAAAACTTTTGGAATTTTTGAATTTCAACTCTATCTTTATTGACTACAAAAAGTAACATAATCTCCATTTTCTAAATTCAAAAAGTTCTCTTATCCTTTTTCGGGATAGTAACCTGTCCCTTTTGACATAACTTTTGCAGTATCCATAAATATATCTTTCATACTTACTTCCTTTCGCCCTACTTTTCCTACAAAAGATTATAGCATTTTAGGAACATTTTTTCCACTCTGAAATTAGCAGCTACTTACTTGCTGTATATCAAGACAGCCTCTTTTATCTCTGTTTCAATCTCTTCTAAAAATTCTTCCTTTGAAGATTTCCCCTGTGCAATCTCTGTAAGCTCCATTTCCCACTTCGCAGTAGTTTCTGCTGACTTAAAGGTATCAGATACTATTGTTATAAGGCTGATCCCCTTATGTGTGGTTACAAGATTTTTATTATCTCTTTCTACAAAGCCTTTATAGATTAGATTTTCAATAATCCCTGCCCTTGTTGCAGGTGTTCCAAGTCCCTTTCTTTCCACTTCTACACCTTTTTCTAAGGCTTCATTTCCTGCAATCTCCATAGACTTTAGAAGCGTATCTTCAGTAAAGTGTTTCGGTGGTTGAGTAAATTTTTCTTTAATCTCTTTATTTTCAATACTTAAAACATCACCAATACTTACATCAGGCAATACAGCATCTTCACTCTTTTTTGGTTTGTATTCCTTAAGGTATTTGCTAAAGCCTTCATCCTTAATTACCTTACCTGAACTTGTAAATTCAAAACCGTCAAATGAAGCTACAATCTTTGTTGTACTTTCCACTAATGGATAGCCTACGCTTGCATGGAGCTTTATTAGAAATAAGCCTATATACCTTTGCTTCACTCTCAGGAATATTCGATAAATCCTCACTTAGCGAGCTTACTGTCGGAATAATAGTGTGATGATCTGTAACCTTTTTAGAGTTAAATACCATCTTGATACGCTCTGTATCAAAGTCATTTTTACCCAAAATGTTATTGACCGTACTTACAATCATATCCTCTGTTAAACATCTACTGTCTGTTCTTGGATAGGTAATCAGTTTCTTTTCATACAGGCTTTGAGCATAGTCAAGTGTCTGTTTAGCACTGTATCCGAAATACTTATTGCACTCTCTTTGCAGCGTTGTAAGATCAAATGGCAAGTCAGGCTTTGTAATTTTCTCTTTCTGAATAACATCAGTAATTTCAATCTTATCGCCTACTAAATTGATTAGCTGTTCAGCAGCAACCTCATCATCAATTCTATCCGTTGATAGTGTAAAACCATCCATAGATAGCTCCACTGTATAGTATTTCTCTTTCTTGAAGTTAGCTATCTCATCATCTCTTTTTACAATCATGGCAAGGGTAGGTGTCTGCACTCTGCCAACACTGTAATTTTGCTGATACAGGCAAGAGTAGAGCCTACTAATATTCATTCCGACTAACCAATCCGCAATAGCTCTTGCCTGTGCCGATTCAAATAGATTGTCATAGTCCTTTCCATCTTTTAGATTATCAAAGCCCTCTTTAATGGCACTATCTTCCATTGAAGAAATCCAAAGGCGTTTCATCTTCTTTTTGCAATTTGCCTGATTATATACAAGTCTAAAAATACTTTCTCCCTCACGTCCTGCATCGCACGCATTGATAACCGTATCAACCTCCTTATCATTCATCAGCTTTTTAAGGATGTTAAACTGCTTCTTGGTTGCCTTTGCAACTTCATACTTGTAGTCGCTCGGAATAATCGGTAAATCAGCCATATTCCACTTGGCGTACTTTTCATCATAAGCATCCGGATTTGCCATTTGAATTAGGTGTCCAACGCACCAGCTCACCCTATATCCGTTTCCTTCATAATATCCGTCTTTCTTTTTATTTGCTCCAATAACCTTTGCAATGGAGATTGCAACACTCGGCTTTTCTGCAATAACTAACTTCATCTGTGTTTTCCTCCTGTTATAAATCAAAGTAGGGCGAAAGATGTTACTCTCCCGCCCCTGATTTTGCACCCAAAATACATATGATTTTTTTAGGTGCAGCTTTATTCTTCATCTTCTACTTCATCTGCATCATTTGTTTCTTCTTCGCTTTCAGCCTCAGAAAAGAAATCGTCATCTTCCTCCTCTAATGCTTCAAGCTCCTTATCTTCTTTCTTTTTTACAACCTTAAAATAGTAGCCTGCCCCCAATGCCCCGCCTACTACAAGAATCAAAATAATATAGGTTCCTAAATTACTCTTTTCGTCCTTCTTCTCAGGCTTTACTTCTTCCTTAACAGGTTCTTCTTTTACCACTTCCTGCTTTGGTGCTTCTTTTTTCTCCACCATGTTAAGCAAATCATCTTCAGATACTTCCGTAAGAAGTATTACATTCTCACTATCTTCATCGTGGTTGATGATAAGATGAAAAGTCTTACCGTTTTTCGTTTGAAAGGTAATAAACTGCCTTGCATCAGCCGAATACTGATCCGTTTCTTTATTATCGCTGCTATCTCCATGATGAATCGGATACTCCTTATTTGCATTATCTTTATTCTCCGTAACGGATGCTCTCGCCTTTGACGGAGATGAAGCTACTCCCTTGTTGGTATTTACACTCTTACTTGCAGACCCCATTGATGAATCCTGACTGTTATTCGCAGGAGCTTTTGCCGTCAACTTATTAGGATAACGAATTTCCTTTTCTTTTGTTTCTGCGTTAGCCGGTATCCTTTGTAACAGTACCCTGAACTTGTTGTTTCGATGAGTTCCTTTGCCGTTGTTGCTTACGAGGTGTTTGATTTGAAATGCCTGAGCTTGTCTTAATTCCGGAAATAGGGACTAATCGGTGTAACTGATTGTGATGTTACAGGAGCTTTATTTGTTTCAGTTGCCTTTTTCTCAAGCTCTTTCACCTTTTCCGTCAGCTTATCTATTTCCTTTTTCATATCTTCTGATAAGTCCTTATTTCCCTTATCTTTCTTCATTTTTTCTTTCAGGCTATCAATTTCATCTTCAAGGTCTTTAATTTTATTCTTTTGCTTATCACTTAATTTGTCTTTGTCCTTAAGTTTCGCTATTTAACTTATCAAGTTTATCCTGAAGCTCTTTTGCCTCTTTTTCTATTTTTTTGAAATATCGTCTTTAGAAAGCTCTGTCTGCGTTTCCTTATCCTTAACCTCCATCTTTGCTACCTTACGGATAATCTCATCTTTTCCATCTCCCTTTACCTCATAAAACAGAAATTCATCAATGAATTTCATATCATCTGGGAGCATTGGAAGATCTCCGCTATCAATAAGTTGTCCTTTCTCAGCCTTTATCTTTTTCTTCCTTAAAGACCTTTTTCATCTTCAAAGATATACTTTACATTTACTTCAACTTCCGTTTGAACAGCTTCGTTTTTTGTTGGAGCTTCAGATTTTTGCTCCTGTGCATAAACAACCGTCCAAAGACCTAAAATACAACTAATACTTACAATTACCGCAAGTGCTACCGTCCAAAACTTATTATTCTTTTTCAAACTGGTTTTCATTTGTTTTCTCCTTTTTCATTTCTGCTTTTTGTCTGTTTACCTTTGCCATCAAATCGCTGATTGTGATGTTATTCTTTCTGCAAATGGCAATGATTTCTTCATTTTCAAGCTCTTCTTCACGAATGAATAAAGGCTCCAATTCTTCATCAATCAGAGCCTTTTTATCATTTAACTTCTTTATTCTGTTTTTTACTGCTATCAGTTCCTTTTTCAAATTGTTACCTCCTATTTCTTTACATTTGGCGGAAAACCGAATCCTACGGGATGGTGCTTACAAAATGTTGCTATCCAATCATCTAAGGTAGTTACTCTTATTCGACCGATGTTATCAATCACTTTTCCATCTCCAATGTAAATACCTACATGACCATAGGTAAGCCCTGCACTGCTTCCGCTACTGCTGCTTTTCAACTGCCACAAAGCATTCCCACTTTTAGCTTTTGACCTGTCTGATGTAAAGGTATAGTTTCGGTACATATCACAGGCATTCCCGCCTATATATCCAAGTCCTGCATTTTGATAGACCTGTGATACCCACATGGCACACCAGCCTGCACCCGGAGATGGCGTAATGTATGCAGCATTAACAATCTTCTTTTGTACTTCCGTAGATGCCTCATACTCTTTTCCACCGCCGATACCTCCATTTGCACTGATAAGGTCAGAATTACCAAAGGCTTCTCCCATATTACCTTGTGCAAGGAACAAGGCTTCATAGTGCTTTAGATTATCGGGATAGTTTGCAAAGACCTTTCGGATAATGCTGTCCATCTCTTTTTTATGAAGCGTTACGATGAGTTTTTTATACTCATAAGGTTCTTCGTGGCTTTCGGTATATTCATTGCCATCTTCATCGGTATAGGTTTTTGTAACCGTCCTGTATCTGATTTCAATTTCTTCCCTATACTCAAGGTCATACATGGAATCAAATAATTCTTTTAATATGGATTCTACTTCCGATACACTCTTTACCTCTCCGCACCTTGATGTAATGTAGGATAAAAGCTCATGGACATTATGACCGATGTATTCTGTATTATTTAAGATGTATTCATCATATCCGGGATAATTTTCTTTCACATGGTCAACTTCACTTTGAAGCTCACCCTCCATATCTGAAAATTTCTGATTGATTTCACTTAGGATATTTGGCTTTGATAAATAGCTTGTTGTAAGCACAGAGCTTGTAGAATTCATAAAGCCTGTCATTCCCGTTCCTGCAAAGTTAATCACAAAAGTCCCTAAGATAATGATACCTATGAAAATAAGCATTAGTCCTTTTGCTTTTCGGATAATCATATCCTTTGAGCTTTTCAGTGTTCCGATAAGTCCCTCTTTAATTCGATCTCTAAGCCTTGACTTATTCTCACGAGAAATTGCTGCCTTTACCTGATTTTTCTTTTGAAATCTTTTATATGCACTTGCTCTTTTATACTCATCCGTCTTTTTCAGTTCCTTTTTGGCATCACGAAATTCCAACTTTGACTTACGCTTTCTGATTTTATAGTCCTTATTTGTAAGGTCATAGCCTCTTTTAGCTCTTTTCTTATCCGAGTAATTCTTTATGCCATGAATGAGTTTTGAGCTTGTATCTGCTGCCTTTTCTCCTGCTTCCACTCCTTGATTTTCATCACTTCCATGAGACAAGTAATCTCTTACGGTTTCACTTCCTTTGGCAAGTCCAGAAAGTGCAGATACTTTTACCATATCTTTCTTTAGCTTTTTCTTCTGCTCTTTATAAATACTGCTATGAACTTTTTCGCTGACAGCATCTTTTCCAGTCTTTTTATCTTCAGGCTTATTCTCCTTTAACACATCATCCTTTTTCCTTGTATAAAGGCTTTCGGTATAGTTTTTTCTCTTATAATTTTTCTTTTGAGCTTTTTGGCTTTTTGAGAAGCTATTTGTGTTTTCTGCTTTATGATGAAGATTATCCTCGACATCATAGGTTGACTCAAAATAGTCGCTATCCCTAAAGTCATTGTCGTATCTGTCTATAATCCCATCATTATCAAGGTCTTTTCCTAAAGGATCATCATCGTCATTTATCTTACTTGTCTTTTTATGAACTTTATCCTGAAACCGTTCTTTCTCATGAACGATTTTACCTCTGTAATCATCGTTATGTTTTAGCTTACTTTCTTCAGGTATCGTATCTGTTTTACTATGAAACATCTCTCTTTCAAGGCTTGCCTTATGCCTTTCCTTAAAATCCTTTTTCAGCTTCTTTCCCATAGGCTACCTCACTTCTTCCGGCTTGGTAGTCATCTTCTGATATAAAATTGTATCTTTCGGAAACTTATCAATGAAAGGCACAATGGTATTTCCAAAGAATAAGAGTCCTCACCTTCATTTGAATTAGTAACATATCTGAGCTGTGGAAGTGAGATTTTTAAGTTTTTCTTGCAAGTATCTCCCTATCTCCTGATGCTTGATTTAACATTAAGACAAAGTCCGTATTATCAAAGATATTTTCTATTTCCTTACTCATAAGCAGGTCTTTGACATTCTGCGTAATACCTGTTGGAATACCACCCCATTTACGAAATCTTTTCCATATTTCCACAGAATAAGATGCTGTCTGCTCATCTTTTAATAGCAAAGTGAAACTCGTCGATATAGTACCTTGTCGCTTTGTTTCCTCTGTTTTTGTGATACCTTATTCCATACCTGATCCTGAATAACAAGCATACCGATTTTCTTTAACTGGCTTCCAAGTTCTTTAATATCAAAACAAAGGAGCTTCTTATTTAAATCCACATTTGACCTGTGATTAAAGACATTAAGAGAACCTGATACATAGATTTCCATCTCTGTTGCCAGCTTCTTACCAACCTTTTCCTCCTGTCCTTTTAACATATCGTATAGGTCTTGCAGTATTGGCATATTATAAGGCTCTGGGTTTTCAAAATACTTTTCATAAATCTTAGGTAGGCATCTATCTATAACGGACTTTTCTTCTGCTGTAAGACCACTACCGCCTACTACAAGCTCAAGCATACTCATAATAAAGTTTGCCTTGTCTTTCAGCGGTGCATCCCCATCCCCGTAGTTCATGTTTATATCAAGAGGATTCAGGTAATCCTTCGACTTACTGCTGACCTTAATGACTTCTCCCTTAAACTGCCTTACGAGGTTTCCATACTCTCCTTCCGGATCGCAGATAATCACATCATCATCTGTTACTAAAATCGCATTTGCCATTTCTCTTTTGGCACTGAAAGGATTTACCGCTGCCTGGAGTTCCGAGGATTAGACCGTTTGGGTTCTTTAATTTCTTTCTATCTGCCATAATCAGGTTATGGCTTAGGGCATTTAGTCCGTAGTAAAGACTATTGCTTGAATTGATAAAAAGCTCCTCTGTGGTAAATGGCATAAATACTGCCGTTGATGAGCTTGTCAGTCCTCTATCTATTTCAATCTTATTTACACCAAGAGGCAGCACGCTCACTAAACCTTGTTCCTGAGAATGGTCAAGTCTTTTCAGCTTACAGTTATGCTTATTTGCAATGGAGCTTATCTGAGCAATTGTGTTATCGAGCTTTTGCACTGTCCTTGCAAAATTCATAAAGACGATACTTACCACAAACATTCGCTCATCTCTTGTCTGCAAGTCTTTTAAGAGGCTTTTTACATCTTCCCCATAGGTGATTAAGTCCGATGGAAGAATGTCCATATCATAACCGCTTCTTACCGCCTTCTTATTTTCCTCAATCTTCATCTTATCAATATCAGTGTTTTTTCGTTTTACCATCTTAATGGCTTCCGATTGGTCGATTGCCCTAATATGAAAGGAAATATTGATGTTATCGTCAATATCCAAAAACTCGGATAACATCCTATCTGAAAGCTCACTGGCAAGGATTTGAAAATGACTTGTTGCTCCGATGAATTTGCCGAACTTAAAGTATCTACTCGGTGTAAAGTTAAACTCATCAGGCACAATATATGTCTTTGTGCTTTCTCTTTTCTTTAGGTCTTTGTAGGAAAATTCAAAGGTCTTATTCGGATTTAAAACATCATGAAGTATCTTTAGCCTTTCTTCTCCGTTTAGGCTTTCTGCTCTCACACCCATGCTCTTTAGATTAGATAATATATCTATCTCCAGTCTTTCAAGTTTTGATGTTGCCTGTTCTAAATTATCCGCTTCCATTGTAAAGGTTACATACTTTGATTTTTTAAGTCCGTTATTTCCCTTTACAATCTGGCTTTTAAGCATCTCTCTAAATTCAAAGCGTATATCGTCGAAACCGTCCTTTTTATCCGGTATCTGAATTGCCGACTTCATTTCTTCGTTTCGTCCGAGCTGATTGATATGAAAACTCAATGCTGATACTTGGATCAAAGGAATTTAGAAAGTTGGCAAACTGATTAAAAATCAAGTCCCTATCTTCATCTAAGGCAAGCTGATAGTTAATGTCCTGAAAGGCTATACTTTTACTGAAGTGCTTTTCATCAAGCTGGCATATTCCGCTTTTTAAAAGCCTTAGATAAGGAATGGTATCTTCTACCGTATATCTTTTTCGGTTCTTTCTTAAAGATAAGGTCAAGGATTCTGAAGTGAACCCCAAAAGTTGGACAACAACTTAGGAGGTTCGCTTTTTATTATGAAATTTACATTTGAAGACAAAGTCCAGATCTATAAGGAACGTAAACGTGGATTTACACTTTCACAACTCCATTTTAAATGGAATATAACACAATCTAAAATTGAAATATATTGTGAGGCTAGTTGATAGACATGGAATTGATATTCTACGCCATATTCATCACTGATTACTCTGCTGAATTTAAAGAAGCAGCCATCTATAGAGTATTCATACTTCATGAGTCAATAACGAGCGTATCAATAGATTTAGGATTATCTACCGACAGTCTTCTGCTTAGATGGATTAAAGAATACAAAGAAAATGGATATAATGTCGTTGTAAGGAAGCGAGGACGACATGCCAAAGAAGAAAACAATCGAGGAGTTAGAGAAGAAAACAAGTTCCTACGCGAGCAGAACTTGAGGCTATTAATAGAGAACGAATTCATAAAAAAATTAGATGCCTTAGTTACGGAAAGAGAAGCACGAGAAAAGAAGAAATAGTTAGAGCGATATCGGAGCTAAGGCAAGAACTACAAGTGCCTGTTAGATTTATCATTCAAACAATCAATGGCAGCACACACTTGCCTTATCATATCAGCCGCTCTGACTACTATTATTGGAAAGACAAACAAGACAATGATTTCAAATATGATGACGTAATGAATGATATCATCATTATTTACTATACCCATAAGGAAGATATGGATATCGACGCATTTATCTTGAAATCAGAAAGCTGTATCCAACAATCAATCATAAGACAGTACAAAGACTCATGCATAAGATGAGTCTGTTTGGAAAACACCCTAAAGCTAAATACAAATCATACAAAGGCAATATGAATGGTACTGTAGAGAATCACTTACTAGATGTCGTTATTGATGAAGAGAATCATAATACATATTACAAGCGTAACTTCTCAACAAACACAGTAAATGAGAAATGGACAACAGATGTATCAGAGTTCCATATCACTGCAGGTAAGCTGTATCTATCACCAATCCTAGACATGCATAATAGAGAGATTGTATCTTGGGACATATCCAAACACCCAAACTATGAACAGATTTCCAATATGCTTACTATCGCATTTCAGAAACATCCACATATAGAAGGACTGATATTTCATTCTGATCAAGGATGGCAGTATCAAATGAATCAATACCATAAGACTCTACTTGAACATGGAATCATTCAATCGATGTCACGCAAGGGAAACTGCTTAGATAACTGTGTGGTGGAGAACTTCTTTGGAAAGATGAAGAATGAGATGTTCTATGGACATGAATATGAATTCAAAACCTTAGATGAGCTAGAAAGTGCCATGAATGAATACATACACTATTACAACGAAGAAAGAATACAGACAAAATTAAAAGGCCTGACTCCTTGCCAGGCAAGGAGTCAAGCCTTATCATGTCTGTAAATTACAGTATCCAAGAAATTGGGTTCACTTCATTCCTCCCTTATCTTTTTTTGACTTGCAATTACTTTTTCTTTAAGTCCCTGCTTTTGACTTCTCAATGCCTTTTCGTTTTGCATGAGTTTTATTTGCTGAATTTTTCTTTTCTTGTTCAAGGTAAACCTCCTTTCTCACTCTCTTTTTTGGCTGATAAAACTTATGAAGGTAGATATGCTTAAAATATTTCTCAAAGGTCAGTCCGTCCTTTTCAAATAGTGTGATGAAAAAGATAGGAAGCGTGGATACGATAAGGAATATGACAGCTATGTCATTTGGCACAAGCTTCCTCATAAATAAATAGACTGGTATTCCAACCAGTCCTGCAAGTGTGAAGCCTATGAGCTGCCTTTTCGTTAGGTTAAAAGCAACCTTTGTCTTTACCCTATTTAAGTCTTTAGGGATTGGTACATATGCCATATCTTACCTCCCATCTCCTTTACCCTTTGACAGCTCCTCAAAGTGTTCATATACAGAGTCGATTTCTTCCTGAATACTCTCTATCTGTTCATTCGTACTTTTGTTATATCTTTCCTGCATTAAGCAAAAATCATTATGGCAGCGACCAATGTCCTCTATTTTTTCTTCCAATTCTTCCACCTTATTATGAAGCCTGATCCTATCAATTATCGCCATAATACCTGCTCCAATTACTACTGCTGTAAATATTGTTTTTCTTTTATTCATACTATCTTTCCTTTCTTTTAGTGTGCATTTAATATGCTTTTGGCCAATGTTCCGCTCTTTAGCATCATTAACCCCAGCAAAACCGCATAGCCAAGTATCGTCATGGTACTTGTGTGTATATCTGTTATCTTAATCGTCTTAACTAAAACTGCGTAAATTCCAAGACAAACCATTAAAAAGAGTCCTTGTAGTCCAAGTGCAAATAGTCCTTTGATGTAGTTTGTTCCAATCTGTCCCCACTCCTTGTTTCCCATTGTGGCAAATGGAATGGCTGAAACCGATGAATAAACATAAATCTCAAACATTCTTCCGTAAACTACAAGCATAATCACAACGGATATTACCTGTATAGCAACCTTGATGAGTGAGGTTTCAAAGAGAATCATGACAAGTTCTCCAAGCCCCTTTTCTTTTAGGGTATCCATCATTGCCACTATCTGATCTCCGGAAACGGTGGCAGAGGTATTTATCACCCCTGCCGCCTTATTTACCATGTGCTGTGCCACATCAAAAACTGCCATTGAAAACTCAAAGGCATGGGATACTAACCATACAGCAATCCACATCTTGATGATGTACTTGAAAAATTCAAAGGTATCTGTATCGTGCATATTGTTCTTTTGCATTACCATATTGATAAGCTCGATACAAAGAACTGCTGTGATGATTAGTCCCGCTATTGGAATGATAACGGAATCGTTAATGCTTTTGATAAAGGCAAATACATCTCCGTTCCACCCCATAGGCGTTTTACCTACATCTGTTGCAACTGCACCAACTTTATCGTTGATGTCAAGAAACATGGACTCTAAGTTTGCTTGAATACCGCCCAGTAGAAGTTCCTTAAAGAATTCTTCTATCTTGTCGAATATTCCAAACATCTAAGCTCTCCTTTTCTTCTTAATTGAGTACACCCGCAAGTAGTGGAATGAGCTTAAGTCCGATAAGAACGATCCCTCCTCCAGCCATAAGCTGCTTAATACCTTGGCTCTTTACTTATGTGCGATAAAGAAGTAATAGAAGTGTAAAAAATTTTGCCGTTCCTATCCGGCACTTGCGCATTGTGTCGGATAGGTCGGGCGGTTATTCTGGGCAAGTCAATCTTGCCGACAAAGCTGTAATAAATCTCAATGTCCTGTCTGCGGGTGCCGTTCTCGTCATAGCTGCACTCATGCACGACGATTTTCTCAATCATTTCCCGCAAGAGGGTGGGGGTCAATTCCTCAAAGGCAAGGTGCTTTCGGACGATACCCATAAACTTTTCCGCGTTGACGGTGGCGGCCTGCGACTTGGAAAGTTCCTCCTGCAAAGCGGCGGCGCGGTCTTTCAGTTCCCGCTGTTCCTGCTCATAGTCTGCCGACAGTTCCATGAAACGCTCGTCGCTGATTTTGCCGTTCACATTGTCCTCATACAGCCGCTTGATAATGCGGCTCACTTCGGAAATACGCTCCTGCGCCTGTTCAAGCTGCTTGGTGGCTGCGGCGGTCTTTCTCTTGCCGCCGATCTCGTTCTGCTGGATAAGCAGCTTCACAAAGCGGCTCTCATGCTTGGCGGCGTATTCGGTCACCTGCCGGAGATTGGAGAGGACACCGGCGGTCAACAGGTCGGTACGGATAAAGTGCGCCGTACAGTCGCGGGTGCGCTTCTTGTAGCTGCCGCAGATGTAACAGTCCTGCTTGCGGTTCTTGTTCTGATACCGCTGCTGGTACATCACATGGCCGCAGTCGGCGCAGAACAGCATACCGGAGAACAGCCCCACTTCATCATAGCGGTTCGGGCGTTTACGCTGCTTGCGTAACTCCTGCACGCGCTCCCATGTTTCCCGGTCTATGATAGGCTCATGGTGGTTCTCAAAAACAGCCTGCTTCTCGATGGGATTCTCTACACTGTGCTTGACCTTGTAAGAGGGCTTCTCCGTCTTGAAGTTTACCAGACAGCCGGTGTACTCCCGGTTTTCGAGGATATGAACAACGGTGTTCGTCGCCCATTTGCACTCATAGCCGGGGTGGTAGCGGCGGGTGCTGCCCGTCCTGCGGTATTCCAGCGTCCCCGGCGTAGGGATTTGCTGCTCCGTAAGCATACGGGCAATCTTGGTCGGGCCATTCCCGGCAAGGCAAAGCTGGTATATCTGCTGGACAACCGGCGCAGTTTCCTCGTCAACGATATAGTTCTCGTCCTCGTCCATGAGGTAGCCATAGACCGGCTTGCTGGTAACGGGCTTGCCGCTCATGCCTTTTGCTCGTTTTACTGCCTTGATTTTTCTTGCTCGTATCTCTCACCAGCCATTCGTTGAACAGATTTCGCAGAGGGGTAAAATCGTTGTCCATGCCGCCGTTTGCACTGTCCACATTGTCGTTGACAGCGATAAAACGCACGCCCTTTCGGGGGAACAGCATTTCCGTGTAAAATCCCACCTGCAAGTAGTTTCGCCCTAACCGGCTCATGTCCTCGACAATGACCGTACCCACTTTCCCGGCTTTCAATGTCTGCAAGCATGGCTTGAAAAACCGGGCCTTTGAAAGTTCGCGCCGGAATAGCCGTCGTCGGTGTACCAGCGCAGGTTGGTAAAGCCATTTTGTTTTGCAAAGGTTTCGAGTATCCGTTTTTGGTTCGATATGGAATTACTCTCGCCTTGCAATTCGTCCTCATGGGACAATCTCGGATAAAGGGCGGTAATGAGGTTTTGGGTGGCTTGTCTTAACATAAAATCCTCCGTTTCCGACAGCCAGCCCCACTATTCCGTGGTTTCATTGTACCACGGAACAGGGCTGGTTGTATAGCGGCAAAAGTGTCAAATCTGCTTCTTTACAGCTTATCAAATCGCCGGTTTTTGTGTAGCAGCGGCTTCGCTTTCCAGTACCCGCGCCATTTTGTCGGCGGCGGTGGTCGTGGTGTCTTTCTTGAAATAGCCGGACACGACAAGGACGGAATTGCCCATGCGGATTTCCGTCACGCAGTCGGGGCGGCGGGCGGTGCGGGTGTCGTGCTGCTTGTTATCTGCCATAGGCAATACTCCTTTCAGTCGGTAATCAGTTTCTTCATGCTCTCCATTTTCCGCTGCGCGGTTTCCTGCCGGAAATTCTCGCCGGTAAAACGTACCGGGACGCACATGGAAAGCAGCCGGTCATAAATCGGGAATGGGCGGTGTCCTCCGGGTTCCTGCAGGTCGTCCAGCGTGAGGTTGGTCGTGACGATCAGCGGCTTGCCGCTGCGGTAACGGCTGTCAATCACATTGAAAACCTGCTCCAGCCCGTATTCCGTTCCGCGCTCCATGCCGAAATCGTCAGGATAAGCAGCGGATAGCGGCAAAGGCGGAAATGTACTCGTTGCGCCCCTCAAAGCTGGCGGCAAGGTCATTGAGGATAAGGGCAAAGTTCGTCATGTGGACGGGGATTTCTTTTCTCCATGAGGGCGTTTTGCGATACAGCCCGCAAGGTAGCTTTTTCCCGGTTCCCACGCCGCCCCAGAACAGGCAGCCGATATTGTCGGTTCGCATATCCTCCCAATGCTCCACATACCGGTGGGCAATCCCGGCCTGCGGGTTCCTGCCGTTGTCGTTCTCAAAAGTCCAGTCCCGCATGGTGGGGTCGGTAAAGCCCCGGCGCTTCAGTTCTTCCACGGTGTCAAGGTGCCTGCGCCGTTTCTCGGCGGCCTCCCGTTCCTCGCGGGCGGCTCTCTGGCAGTCGCACTCTGCCGGGTGGCGGTCACGGCCAAAGACAGCGGCCTTATCCGGCGCAAAATAGGCTTTTTCGGCTTGCGGCACTTGCCGCAGTACAGTAAACCGTCCTCGCCGGTGTAGTCCTCCGGCTCCGGGGTGGTGGTCGTCATATTCTCCAAAACAGCGTTGATTTCGTTCTTCATAAACTCTCGCCCTCCTTGCATGAGTAGTCTGGTATGCCCTTTTTCGGGGCTTTCCTGGCTGCGTCCTCCTGCGCCCATTTGTAGATTGTGGCGGCATGGCTGCGGTATCGCTTGCCGCTGGACGCGATATGGCAGGATAGCCGGTCAATGTAGTAGTTCCACTTGTCGGGCAGGTCTGCTTTCAGCCCGTCCAGTTCTGATTGCGAAAGAAAGACATTTTCATACCGGCCATAGGCGGCGCGGGCGGGTTGTCCCTGTATCTAACTCTCGCTCTCTCTTTTTCATCTCTATCTCTTTCTATCTCTATCTCTGGTGGACAAATGTCCGCTTGATATGGTGGACATTTGTCCGCCCCGGCCTTTGGCAAGGCTTTCTGCTCCTGCAAAGCCAGCCTTGCCCGCCGTTTCCGCTCCCCCTCGGTAGAGGATTGGCCGATAAGCAGTTCAATGTTGCTCATATACAGCGCGCTGTTCTGTAACGGCTCCACAAGCCCCAGCTTCATAAAAAAATCTGCAAGGCTCGCTCTACGGTGCCGACCTGCTGACGGGTAATGGTGGCAATCATCTGTGCGGTGTAGGGGATATTTTCATCAAGCTGCAACTTCCCGCCGTTTTTTTCAGCGATTTTCAGGTACAGTTTCAAGAGAATGTTGGAATAGAGGATACCGTCCTGCATACTTTCCAGCAGCACGATAGCGTCCTCGTCAAAGTAATTCTCTTTCAGCTTGAGGTAGTAGTATTTTCGGTTGTCTGACATGGTTCCTCCTTTGGGTGGATTTGGGGCGTTTGTACGCATTTAGAACGCTGTTTCCGGGGGAAAAGGATAAATGTATCGCACACCCTTTGACACCCACGAAAAAAGCCTTGATTTATGCGGGTTTGAAAGGCTCTAAAGCGTGACATTTATGCCTTTGTTTCCGCTTTCGTTCGGCGGCCTTGAGTTTCTTCATGCGCCCGGCGCAGTCGGGGCAGTATTTCCCCCGGTTGGATTTGGGGACAAAGGCCGCGCCGCAGACGGCGCACCGTTTCCGGCTCCCCCGGTACAAGAGGGCTGCGGCCAGTTCCTCGTCAAGGGCAGAACAGCCACACGGAACCAGCGGCACATGAGGGAAAAAGGAAATGCTCTGGACGCACACGCAAGGCTCCCCGTCGTCTAACAGCAGGCAGTTCCCCTCGTCGTAGTTACAGCACTCATGCACCAGCCGCCGCGCCCGCCGGTGCTGGCGGTAGTCCATGCGGGGCAGCTTATCGCTCATGGCTCTGCTCCTTTCTGCGGCGGGGTTCCTCCCGGCGCAAAATCTGGTCGATATTCCGCTTGACGGTCTGCAACTCCGTGTACCGCTGTTTCTGTTCGTGGTAGGTGTTATACAGGCCGGATTTCTGGAAACAAGCTGCTCGATCTCGTCCTGCAACGCTTTTTCGGGCGGGCAGCTTGGTAATGCCATGCTCCCGGAAGTACCGGGCGGCTGCGTCGGCTATAATAAAAGTCGCTCTCATGCGCCTGCCGGTATGCGGCGCGGGCTTTCTCGGATTTCTGCGCTTTCAGCCCGTCGCGGGCGGGCTTGGTCTTGGCGTAAGCAAGTACCTGTTGCTGCAACTCCTTTTTCCCTTGCAGCTTGGTTTCCAGTGCTTTCAGTTCGCTGCTGGTCTGGCGCATTTCCTGATAGGCGGTATCAACGGCGGCTTCTAACTGCTCCGGGAAGTGAAGCCGTATTCCTGATACACATTCAGCGTCGCGGCCATTTGTTTGAGGTTGTGCATGGTCGCCCAGCGTTCATAGCCCCGGCCTTTGCCCTCGGCTTTCTTCTGCTCAATGTCCACAAGCCGCTGTACATTCGGAGCGGTTTGAGGGGCTTTTGTGGGCTGTATGTCGGTTTTCCCATGCCGGGGATATTCGGGTATAGCCGCGGCCTTTTCTGCGGCTCTGGCGGCGTTCCGCTCCAAAACGGCAAGGACAGCGGCGCGGTCAAAATCGTCGCCCAGCTTGCGGGCGGTAATGGGCTTTTGTCCTGTCCGGCGTGAGATAGGATAGCCGCCCCGGCTCTCCTTAACGGTCACACCCTCCCGCAGCAGCAGAGAAGAAAACTCGTCAAAGCCGGTGGCGGTGGCAAGGGCTTCCCGTATGGTCTGCCGCAGCTTCTCCTTGTTCGTTTCAAACTTGGTCTGCCGGGGCGTGATACCGCCTGCAATCATGGGGGCGTTCTGCTTGTCCAGCGCGGCCTGTCCCTTTTTCTGCGCCCAATACTCCCGGTCTGTGACGCGGTTCTTGCTGCCGTTCAAGAGGTCGATTTGGTAAAGCCCTCCCGGTGGCACATCTCCATGACTTCGGACTTTGAAGTAGCGCAGGCCGCGTCAGTACAGCGGTGCTTGCAACCGGCTTTCGTGTCGGCTGGCCTGTCCATGTAGGGCAGGAACGGCACTTCCTCAATCCGCAGGCTGTTAATGACGATATGCACATGGATATTGCCGCTGTGGTTATGCCCGTCCGGGTGGGTGCATACAAGGGCTTGGTGGCCGGAGAAATGCTCGGCGCAAAACTTCTCGCCCAACTCCTGCGCCCGGTCTACGGTCAAGCCGTTGTCCGGGCCGTCCCGTGGGTCAAAGCTGATGATATAGTGGTGGCTTTTCACATCTTCCCGCCGCTGGTTCTTCTCATAGCGGAGATTTGCCCGCATACAGGCAACGGCAAAATCCTCCCCGCCGCAGTTCAGCGTGGACAGCCGGTAGTCCTCGCGGGGGATAAGCCTGCCGGTTTCATCAAGGACAGGCTTCATGGTAAACTCGTCATGCTCAAACAGCAGGTATTGTTCGGCGGCTCCGTAGTCGGCGTTTTTAGAGTTGATATGCTTGAGTGTTGCCAACTGCGTCACCTACTTTCTTGAGGACTTCATACTTGAGGGCGGCAAGGTCGGCTATGGCGGCGCGTACCTCGCTGGACAGCGCGTTATAGGGTACGCCGTACTCGTTCAGATACCGGGCAATCTGGTTGAGGTTGCCGCCAATCTTGCCATACTCGGCGGCCAGCTTTCCAACAGCGGAGAGCAGTTCATCATTGACCGCCGACACATGGATTACGGGGCGTATAGTCGCCCGCCGTATCGCCTGCCGGAGAAATTCGGACTGGCTGATACCATAGGGCGCAAGCCGCGCTGTGAAGTCGGCGTATTCTTCTTCGGACAGCCGGGTTTTCACAACGCGGCTGCGGTGAGGTGTGTTGTATCGCTTCGGCATAGGCTGTAAACCTCCTTTCACTTATCACAAAAAATAGGCTGGTCTGTTAGGTATTTCCGGGGCAGTTCTCGCAAAAAAATGGCCTGCCGGACGGAAATATTTTTGCGGCGCAAGCCGCCATAGCAGGGTTTGGGGAAGGCACTCCCCAACAAGTTTCCGCGAGGGGCAAAACCGCAGAATTGCGGATTTTTGGCACCGTGGTAGAAACTTGCTCTCCGTGACTGCAAACTTTCTCTCACTTCCGTCCGCCACTTTTTTGGAAAACTGCAACCACAAAAGTTTGTTTCTCTTTTTCTGCTACTACTAATCCTGTAAAGGGCATTCCTGCCCGCTTTCGCTAAAATGACACCGGACGCAGTGGTTTCTACCCGGTGTTGGAGAAATCCTTTCTCTTTGCCCTCTACTACGGGTAAATGCTCCAAATGCCAAACACCAGGGCAGAAAAATTCCCTCCTCGCTTACTACTACAACCGGCAGGGGGCAAAATGGCCGGGAGCGGAGCCGGACAACAAAAAAAGCAGTAAATCTTTTTCAAGACTTACTGCTTTCGCTGGCCGCGTCGGTGGCGGTAATAATGTCAATCAAATAGTAACCAAAAATGCAAATTTAAAATTCACCAATTATGTTGATGATCCGTCACCGGTTATTTCTTCGAGTATATCTTTTGTCCTGTAAGAAGGTCCGATGATATTGAAGATTTTCGAATGGTGTAATAATCTATCCAATATTGCGTTTGTAATAACAGGATCTGTGAATATTTCTGCCCATTGGGATAATGGCTTATTTGTTGTGATGAACGTGCTCTTTTTTTCATATCGCATGGAAATGAGTTGAAAAAATAAATTTGCGGATCGTTTGTCTAGATTTAAATAACCAACTTCATCAATGATCAGAACCTTGTACCTGGAAAACTGTTTTAGTAGTTTTTTTCTAATCTGTTTTCATTTTCTGCTGTCTTCAATTGGTTGATCATTTGCTGACATGTCATGAAGTGTACTGAGTATCGATGCAGTGCTGCTTCTATCCCAATTGCTGTTGCTAAATGTGTTTTCCCAACTCCGGGAGAGCCTATGAAAAAGTATATTTTTCGTAGTTTGGTATAAAACTCAATGACAATAGATCTTCCACCTCGGCTTTTATTTAGTGAGGGTTGAAAGGAGAAGTCATAGTCATTTAGCCTTCTGATAAACGGGAATCCTGCTGTTTTTACACAAGCATTCATTGCCACTTCTTTTCTGTAAGCTTTTTCTTTTTCGGTCAATTCATATAATGCATCCGTGAAATTTTTATCTCCTGCCGAGACCATTTGAATATAATTTGCCACGGTATCTTTCATCTGAAACATTCTTAACTCATCTAAATTGTTGATGAGCTTATTGTAATTTGTCAGATCTGCCATTTGCTATTTACTCCTTAATTGCGATAGACGCTTTAGATTTTCTGTTGCCATTTCAGTGATATCGTCCGCTGTTTTGCCGGAAACCCTTTGCCGCAATCCTTCTTCATAATCGGCTTGCTTATAATTGATATACTGCTGTGATATAGTGTGTTTAGCGATCAGTCTCTGATTCAGATAGATATATAGTTCCTCGCCAATTGGATATAAATCTACTGTTTCATTGATGTATCTGCTGGATACTGAATATCTGCACCCTTTGTAATAGACAAGCTGTGTTGCAGGCACCGTTTGTCTGACATGTTCTTTCAAATAGGATTCTAATAAGATCCTATTTGGCAAAGGGGAGCAGATATTCTTTTTTTCTTTTTTTCAAATAATGCTGCCGGAGGTAATCCCGTACCTGTATTGATTTGCCGGTTCGCACTTGATGTGATCTCTTCTTCGATAAGATTGATCAGTTCCAGTTCGTCTTTAACCTGGTAGTCGTATGCATAGATCCATTTGACAAATTTATTCGCATTTTCATCTTTTTCCCTTGGTTTTGTGGTGTATGTACTTTAGCTAGATTTAGCTTTTGCACCGATATCTTGAAATAGTTGATTTATCTGCGGATATATTTTTCTTCCCGGTTCCTTTGATGGAAACGATGGCTGACATGTTATCTGTTAAATATTCTTTGCAGATTCCGCCGACTTTTCTGTTTGCCTGAATAAAACATCGAATCAGATCACTTGTTGTTTTTATGACTTGAATATATAAATACATGTTCCCGTGAATAACCTAAAGTCATTGAAAATACATTGAATGTGATCTCCTGACCGTTTACTAGATGTATTTTTTTAAATCTTCCTTCCAATCAAACTGCGCCTGTTTTTCCGGGCGGCGTTTCCTACTAACACATGTGAATTGGATTTGACATGTTTTTTGATTCCGGTTTTCCATAAATGATTTCTCAACGAATCGTAATCACCAGGAAGATTCTCGTCACCATGCACATGTGCCAGATATTGCCATAAAGCACGATACGATACATGTGGCTTCTCAAGTATCTGTTTGATTTCATCCATAAACGGCTCCCATTTTGAAACGGATTTTTATCTTTCTTACTGGGATACCATTATGCTCATAGTATTTTTTGATCGTGTGACGATCTACTTGGTATTCTCTTTGTAATTCTGAAAAATTTGGTTTGATCTCAAAGTCTTTCATGATCCTCAATTCTCCTATCAGATTTTTGCATTTCATAGATATTCATAATCCTTTCATTTGAGTATATGAATACCTATGAAAAAATAACCATACTTTGTCAGCTGTATTTACCAATATTGGTGAATTTTTTCCAGCAACATTTTTGGTTATCTTTATTTTTTGCATTATTAGGCGGCTGGTATTCAGTTTTTATGACTTGTCCGGTGGTTCGTCAAGCCGGAACTTGAATTGACAGTCAATTAACCGCTGCTTTACATAGTCCTCCACCTCGGCGTTGACCTGCCCGTTCACTTTTGAGAAATAGCGGATATATCCGGCGTAGTGGAGCAGGACAGCGTTCACGGCTTCTGGGTCGCCCTCACGGGCTTTGAGGATTGTTTCATAGGGGAGAAGTCTACTCATACCGGCTCACCCCCATTTCTTCGCGTAGCCGCTGCAAGGCAAGCTGGATATGCCGCCCCGCTGTGCTGCGTGACCGGCCAATACACGCGCCGATCACGCGCTGCGGCTGGCGCAGAAAAGTAATAGCGCAGGATTTCTTCCCGCGTCTGCTCCGGCAAAACAGAGATCGCGTCGGCAAGGGCGGCGTTGCAGAGCAGGACGGTCTGACCGCAGACGGTAAATGGGTATTCCTCGTCCGGCTCCGACGCGGCAAACTGGACAAACTTCTCGTTCATCAGATAGTCAAGGAAACTTGCCGTTCCCATTGCCGTTTAAGCTTCAAAATCTTGTCCAAGGCGGCACAGCGGATAACAGTCTTGCAAAAGGCGTTGTACCTGCGCTGGATATATTCTTGATAGGCTATCTGGTCGGTCATGGAAATTCCCCTTTCTGAATAATAGTGCGGGGCGGTGGCACTTCTTGCTGTCGCCCCTTGATTGCCTACCAGCAAAGGCGGGCGGGGCTGTCAACGGCTGCGCATATGCGCCGTTCATCTTGACCGTTGACTGGCTCGGCTGGGTTTGCTATTTACCCGACAAACTTGAATTTATTTTAAGCTATCACGTTTTACCTTCTTAAGCCTTACTATCATTACCATAGGAATTTCTTTGTTGGTTTTAAAACATTCTTCATAAAATCCATCAATGACAAATCCAGCTCTAAAACAAAGGTTAAAAATATCTTGTATGGAACGATGATAATAAATCTGCTCTTTCGGTTGCCCTTCAATCGCTATATCATAGTAACTGTGCGGTGTCATATATTTTTCAGTCAACGTGACAAAACAAGGGTGTTGCGTTGCAAAGACAAAAATTCCGCTTTCCTGCAACAGTTCATAAACAGCCATAAGAAGTGGTTCAATATCCGTAATATCCATAATTGCCATATTAGAAACTGCTTTCGTAAAGGCTCGATTTCTTTTTAATTCTAATATACTTTTTCTATCGGTCGCATCCGCCACACAAAATTCAATTTGTTTTGCATATTGTGATTGCCGTCTTTTAGCCAATTCTATCATTTTTTTGCTGTAATCAAAAGCGACAACCGAAGCGCCTCTTTGTGCAAGATACGAAGAATAATTTCCATTGCCACGCAATATCCAAAATGTAATCCGCAGGATTAGGAGATAGAAGTTCCGTTACTTTGGGACGCACTACCTCTCTGTGAAATTCATTAGATTCGTCACCCATTGCATTATCCCAAAATTGTGCGTTCTCCTCCCAGATTTTTTTACTTTCCTCTGTTCCCATGTTCTCTCCCACTCCCCAAATTTGCTTTTTTGCTTCCATTAAATCTTCCTTACTATATTCCATTGTTACCCTCCATAACTTCTGATTGTTGCCGTCTTGACGATTATGTATCTTTACATTACCTTCTGAAACATATGGCGCACCTTGTCCAGGCGGCTGTTTTGGACGGCGGGGCTGGATGACCGGCTGACCGACAGCGGCCTGATATCCCTTTCAGCTCTGTAAGGCATACGCTCCGCCCGTTGGTGTAAAAGGCCAGATCAGTACGGTATGCCTGTATACAGCGGGCGGGAATCTCGCCAGTAAAGACAACTTCATCCTTTTTTACCTGGGCCGTTTCGATGGTGGCACAGTATTTCGGTGCATCATGATAAGCCCTGGAAAGGTATTCCTGGGGCGCATAGAGGATGAAGGAGATAAAGGTTCCAGCAGCTGCGTCCCTGATTCCTTCAATGCCTGTTCCAATACAATCAGGGGCCAATGAGCGGAAGTCCGCCGGCGTGCTGACCGGACTGTAATAAAGCCCGTATTCAAAGCAAATCTTACAGTCCGTTACGTTCCAGCCGAACAAGCCCTGCTCCAGCCCGTAACGGATACCATCCCTGACAGCGTTTTGAAAACTCTGGTTCAAGTATCCCAGCGAAACCCGGCTCTCGTATTGTACACCGGAGCCAAGCGGGAGTGGTGTAACAGACAGTCCTATGGATGCCCAAAAACGGGTTGGGCGGCACCTCGATATGGATGGTGTGGCTGGCTGCTTTGAGCGGCCGCTCCATATAAATGACGGAGGGTTCCTTTACCACTGTTTCAAGCTTGTATTTTTTTCCGACAGCAAAGCGGAAACAACCTCCAACTGCACCCGGCCCAAAAAGAAAGAATGATCTCATGGGTGATGGAATCCACTTCGCAACGCAAAAGCGGGTCAGTATCCGCAAGTTGCGTAAGAGCGTCCAGCAGCCGTTCTCTTTGCGCTGCCGTTTTCGGCGCAATCGTCGTCCGCAGCATGGGGAGGGGGTCCTCGCGCCACCTTTTACGAGGGAGCCGGGTTTGGGTCCCCTAATACATCGTTTAACCTCACGCTGTCGCTGGGAAGGATAACAATTTCACCCTGATAAGCGGTGTCTGTCCGAACAATTTCCCCTTTGGATGGAATACGCATCTCTGTGATTTTTCAGCTTTTTCTCCCGGCCAGAGCCACCGTATCCCGCAGGCGCAGCGTTCCGCTGTATAACCGTAAATAGACACGCCGCTGGCCGCAATCGGTGTACTCAACCTTGAAAACGCTGCCGCATAGGGCGGCGCCCCCTGTTCCCCAATCGGTTGGAACAGCCCTGTCACCGCATCCATCAACGGTTGAATGCCAAGGCCATTTTTGGCGCTGCCATGATAGACTGGGAACAGGGAGGCGTCTTGAACCCGCTGCTGTTCCTCCCGCGCAAGTTTTTCCCGGCTGATTGGTTCTCCTGCGATATACTTTTCCAATAATTCATCGTTATTTTTCGATGACCGCATCCCATGCTTCTATGTCGGTATTTTTCCTCCAGGACTATTTCCGGGGACAGCGACACCGTCTGCTTGATGATAATATCGGCGGAAGCTTATCCCGAACAGACTGAACCACGCTCTGCAAATCAACGCCAGCCTGGTCGATCTTGTTGATAAAGATAACGGTGGGAATGTTCATTTTCCGCAGGGCATGGAACAGAATACGGGTCTGGGCCTGCACGCCATCTTTAGCGGAGATCACCAAGATGGCCCCATCTAAAACAACCAAAGAGCGGTACACCTCCGCCAAAAAAATCCATGTGGCCGGGCGTATCCACAATGTTAACTTTACATCTGTGCCACTGGAAGGAAGTGACTGCCGCTTGAATGGTAATCCCACGCTGCCGCTCCAAAAACATGGTGTCCGTCCTCGTTGTCCCTTTTTCGACGCTCCCCGGTTCTGAAATGGCTCCGCTGGCATATAGCAGGCTCTCCGTCAAGGTCGTCTTTCCAGCGTCTACATGGGCAAGAATTCCAATATTGATTATTTTTCATGTGATTGTCCTCCCTTTACAGCCCCCGAAAGAGCATAAAAATCCCCAGCAGTAAAATACTTTTTACCACTGGGGATTATAAGTTGCGGACATACACATATACAGCATACACCTGTTTGTGATTGCTGTTTTTTTGGGGATATGTCAAAATTGATAAAGGCAAAAAGTATTCTTAAATTGGGTACAAAAAAACTAAGCCCCTACAAAAGGAGCTATCATAATCCTTTGTTCCCACTATTTGATTATAGTTTTATTTAAGAATACCTTGCCCATATTTTTTACTCCTTTTCTGGATTGAAATCATTGTATCACATCAGTTTTAGGAAAGCAAGTACCTAAAAGAAATTTTTCTTCCCCTTATATGTAACAATCATACCGGCTTCCTAGCGTTCAGAATGTTTTCTGCTGTCTGCTGTGGTGTTTGGTTGGAATTGTCCAACCAAAAAGCCGATCCGTGGTGTTGTCTGCATTTTTACTAAATACAAATTCAATGTATACAGAAAGATATAAGGAGTGGGAGGATTCCGCCGTAGTTGGCATTGTAGGAAAATCCAAAAGTTTAGATTTTCCCACAATGCTTATCTTTTGGTCTTTGGTTCGGAATAGTGTAGTGCTGGCGGTCTATCTCTTGTTTTCGGTTGCTTGCTTCCTTACCGTACATGAGCATTAGCACCGGGATTGTCATTACCATATCCTTCCATCAAGTTGATAACGCCCCATGCTCCAAGTCCTGCACCTACTGCCATAACCAAAATCTTTAATACATTAACTGCCTGTGTAAAAAAATGCCATAAGTTATTCCTCCTCGTTTTCTTCTTTCTTTTCAATCTTGTTATATGACTTCACTACAAAGTTTTTGTAAGTCTTTCCCTCTTTTTCACGCTTCTTAAAGTAACCAAAGATATGAATTAAATCGCCTTTTTCAAACTCCTTTGCTTTCTCAGCTTTTTCCCCATAGGCTGCACAGTTAATATACTCCTTGCCTTTACCGTACTTTTTTACAAGCGTAAAAGTTTGCAACTTCTACCGATTCTCCGTCTTTTTCAAAGTTTGAGAAAGTAGGCTCTGCCAATAAGTTGGCGTTGATGTTAATCATTTCTTGCTTCATTAAAAATTTCTCCTTTTCATTTCAATAAAAAGCGACCAGAAGTATTACTTTTTCCAATCGCTGATACTATTACTATTTAATTTTTCCTTTAAGTGGGACTTCTGATTCTTAGCATCTTACCTCCTGATTTTTAAGTAATAAAAACAGCAAATCTTTTTAGACTTGCTGTCACTAAAACTATATAATTGGCGGGATGCGGGGATTTGAACCCCCAGCACAAATCTATGTTAAATGTAATTCAACCCTATGTTTCTTTTTTTCATATGGAGCCATCCCTGAAATGTGCCGCATCCACCCATATTTCTTATCATTTCCATAATAAGTCCCCCTTTAATGTGATTTTTAAAATCAACAGTTTCAGTAAGTTTCTTTTGTTAGGCTGACAGAAACACATGATAATAAGATTGAAATTACAGGTAACAATACAAAAATAATTTATGATTCTTTTTATTATACCATATTTTGTAATCTATTACACTATCTTCGTAATAACGGTTTCTCTATTCATCTTTGCTTTACCTTTTCGCTTCATATAGCTTTCTATGTCAAACACATTCTTCTTGTCATAATCCTCAAGCAGCTTATAGTTCTTATGTTTTGTAATATCATACTTATCCGAAAGAAAAGGTCTGACGCCTCTAAGCTGAAAGATACATTTGCTTCCGTCCATGACAGTTATTTCATCTTGGCTCATCAGCTCCTTACCTGTCTTTTGATAGTTAAGTCCAAACGACTTTTAATTACTTCTTGTTTCTGATGTGTTATACAGGTCGATAGTTTCTTTTCCAAGTGTTTCAGACAATTCTTTTAGCGTAGTTTTCTCCTTGCCACCAAGAAACAAGGTACTATCACAGTTCCCTACGATTGTATCAGCGTTATCCTTATAGATTGCCTTTAACTGAGATTGTGCTTGTAAAATAATACTCGCTGAAATCTCTTGATCTTATTGTCGCTATGAGCTTTTCAAACTTTGGAATTAAGCCGATGTTTGCAAATTCATCAAGTAAGCACCTCACATGGACAGGTAATCTTCCGCCATATACATCATCGGCTTTATCACATAAGAGATTAAATAACTGTGAATACATAATAGACACCACAAAGTTAAAGGTATCATCGGTATCGGAGATAATAACAAATAGTGCTGTTTTTCTATCTCCCAGTGTATCAAGCTCAAGTTCATCTTCACTCATCAAGTCCCGTAGTTCCTGAATATCAAAGGGAGCAAGCCTTGCACCACAAGAAATCAATATACTTTTTGGCCGTCTTTCCTGTAACAACTTGTCAAGGACTTTCTAATCATTTTTACCGTCTTTTTGATGTTTTTCTCTCTCCATTTCTCTAAGCATTATGCGTTTTAATTTGTCTTGCATTGTTTCAGTAGCATTTTCATTAAAGTGAACAACAACCTCATAGGTTACTTTCCCAATCTTCTTTATCGTCTTTGTTCCTGTATTATTTCCTTGCATATCATCATTCCTTTCATTGCAATAAAAAAGCGATTAGATTTTTACTTTTTCTAATCGCTCCTACTCATCTATTAAGTTTTTGTGCTTTTCTTTCAGCTTTTTCCTTGCTTTGTATCTTTCTTCTATCAAGTCCTGTTACCCTAAGAGGTAAGCACATTTCTATTATCCTTGAATAAATCCTGCCAAGCATTATATCTTCCTGTTCTTTCTCTATATCCTTGAAGTTTAGGTTTGTGGTTATAATGGTCGGTCTTGCCTTTAGGTATCTTGCATTGATTACATTGTAAATTTGCTCTAAGGCATACTCTGTGCTTCTCTCTATTCCAAAATCATCAAGTATTAAGAGGGTAGGGCTTGTTATCTGCTCAATATACTCATTTCTATCAAGGTTAAAGCCACCTTTTTGTAAATCATTTAATATTTGGGCAAAGTTTCTCATTTTGACTGTATAGGAATACTCTGTGATGATTGAATTAGCAATAGCACAAGCAAGATAAGTCTTGCCACTTCCTACATTCCCATATAAAAGCAAGCCTACATTATCCTTTCTCATTTCTTCAAAATGCTTTACATATTTTTTTGCTTTTTTGATGATTTCCTTGTCTGTATTTTCATCAGCAGTTTCAAAGGTATAGGCTATTTGATTTTTTGGATATAAAAGCAGTTTTTTCTAAGTCTATCCTGTTCAATCTGCTTTTCTCTAAGTTCTTCCTGTTCTTTTCTCTCCCTATCGCATTTACAAGATGTTCTAAAAATCATCGGCTTATCTAACATTGGAATAGGCTTCCTGTCTATTCTCTCATTGCAAGTCTTGCAATAGATATGTCCGTCTTTTTCATAGTGAGTTTCTTTGTTGTAGGTAAAATCTGTACCTTGAATTTTTTTGTAGTTATCATATTTTTAGTATCTTTGTTATTCATAGCTTTCATTCTCCTTTTTTCCTGTTAAGTAGTGGGATGGGTTTTTAAAGGCTTGTTTTTTGTCTTAGGCATACTCTGATACCTCTTTTTAGCTTTAACACTCTAAAAACACCTTTCCACCTTGTTATATGATATTTATAAGCTGTCGCTGTCCTCATAGTTGGTTGAGTAGGTTTTTAGAACTTTTCATTTTGATTATTTTATCTGTGTTAGTTTTTCTTTGTCCTGTTCATACCAATTAAGAATTGTTACATAGTGGTCTTGATAGTCTGTACCTTTACTTTTGATATACCTTGATAGCTTTTCAATCATTGTATAGGTATGACCTTGTAGCTTGTTTTTCAGGCTTTGATATTCTTCATCAGTTAATCGAATATTTTTATATTCTCCGTAAAGGATTGGTGGTAGGATTTTGTCCTCTTCTATCTCTCCCTCTTTCTCTAACTCTATATCTATCTCTTTCTCTATCTCTTGTCGGACATCGAGTAGACAGTTTGAGGACATTGTCCTATCTGTTAATACTTTTCTCTGCTCTCTATATCTTCTTTTTTTAGCTGCCCAGTCTGTTTCTGTTCCTATTAGATTTGGTAGTTCTGTAAGAAAATACTCGTCTTCCGTTATAGCTTCTAATAATCCTACTCTTTCTAAGTATTGAAGAGTTAAAGCAATATCATCTTCTGCTTCGTCAATCACAAGTGCCAGTTCTTTAATAAAGGTTTCATCTACCTTTTCAAAATATAGTTTTCCCTCATCTCTTAAACTAAGTAAAAGCAATTTTAAATAGATAATCGTATATGTTCCGCCTGCTGATATTTTTCTAAGTCTTCTCATACGAATATCTGCAAAAATCTTCTTTTAGCTTTTAGCCAATAATATCTTTTATCTGCCATTTTTCTTATCTCTCCTCATTTCTGTAATAATCTTTTTGTTTTTTTCTTTCCTTTGTTCATATTTTGCCCCTTGCTCTTGGTATTTTTAAGCTGTGCAATAACACTCAGTTTTTCTCCTCTTTTAATTGCCTTGTCAATCTCAATACTTAGGTCAATACCATAATCACCATTTACAGTTTTGACTGCATATTTGATATGTTTGATACTTTCGTACTCTTCCTTGATAGATTGGGACTGATTATTTAGCTTAGTAATTTCATCTTCAAAGGCTTTCAATTTCCTTTTGCCAATCTTTTAGACTTAATAGCTGATAAGCCTGTTATCTTTTCAAGTATTGCCCTTGCTCTTTTGTACTTGTCTATTTGCTCTTTATGGGAATTATAGAAGCTGTCTTTTGAATAGGGTTTTACTGTTCCATTCATCAAAAATTTGCTTGTTATCCTTGATAATGTCTGCATAGACAAAGCACTTATTTAGATTTTCTATCCTTGTAGTTTTAACCTTTATATCTTTACTGATTTTCTCATTTTTGGGATTGAAGCGCGCCTATCTTTTTCTTGTAAGTCGGCTATGGTTTTAAGGTTATTATCTTTCAGATAATAGATTGCTTTACAAACCGTTTAAGGTCTGCATTTCCTTTTTATCTGTCCGTAGTAGGATAGATTTTTGTTTTTCCCTGTATATCGTTATAGATTGAGATGTACTCATATAGGTTAAACAACTCTGCTTTATTATCTATTTCATCTTGCCTTGTCTGTTTATACTGTTCGTACCTTTTCAAATAAGGCTCTTGAAAAATCACTTATCCAAGATGTAAGCTCTGCAATTTTTTCTCTAATAGCTTTGACTAAAGAGTTATGCTTTTTGATTTCTCTATTGATATTTCCTTTATCCGTTTCAATCCCTTTTTTCTCTAAGGCACTGGCACTCGCTCCTAAATGAATGGTTGGGATTTCTTCTATGCCCTGTCTTTCAAATGAACGATGGTCTACTCTTTTTCAAGGTTATTTTTTTCTCTAAATATTGATTACAAAAGACTTGCAAAACTTTTCTCTCATTTTTCTGCGTTACCTCTGTCGCTCCAGTCCGTCAATTCAACTTTTCTTGTCTTAGGTTTTTCCATTTTTATTTAGAATTTTATTGCCCCTATCATCAAGGATATATTCTTTTTTCGACTTTGCTTGCCACTCTCCTTTTTCATTTATCGGTCTAAGAGTTGTCATTATATGGGCGTGAATATTGTTATTTCTCTCATTACTTTCATCATGTATGGCAAGGTCTGCTATCATTCCTTTTGATATAAAATTCTCCTGTATGAAATCTGTAATTAGTCTTTTATTTTTCTTCTAAAGGTAATTCTTTAGGTAGGGCTATGATAAAGCTTCTTGCAAGCTGGGCATTACTTGCTTTTTCATTTAGCTCAACACTATTCCATAAGGTTGCTCTATCTTTTAGGCTGATTGGTATGTTTTCCGGCAAAAATATTTCTGAATGTAGTAGTCCTTTTTTATTATGGTAATCGTGGGGTACTCCGTCCCATTCATTTGTTAATTTCTCACAAGATATATAGGCTGCACTTTGCAACTGCACTTTTGCTTTTTCCTCTACTTATCATTGATATACTAAAGTGAAAACTGTCTGCCATTTATATCATCTCCTTGTCTTTTTCTTTTGTTGTTTCAGGTGTCGGTCTTAATAAATACTTTGCCTTTTCCATAAACTAAATGAGCGTTTTGAAACGGTACAATAGAAAAAAAGCCGACTATACTTTTAACTTTTGTTGTTTCAGTATGTCGGCTAATGTAAAGCTATCCGTTTTCAAATTTTTATTGTCAAGGGTGAGCGATAGCGAATGCACTTTACCCTTGATGATAAAAAGCGAATGGGTTATATTCATTTGTCTTTTTGATTTTGATATAGAAAAATACTTTAGATGCTCCTGCAAGGGTAAGCTACCGCAGGTCTGAAAGGACACCCTTTAGGGGTGTATAGTGCGCCCTATAGAAAATCTAAAGGGATTTGCGATTATATTATTGTCCTTACTTTTTTAATCTTTATTACCTAACAGAACGATTTGTTCAGTCAGCTTTTTGAAATGCTTTTTGTAATATATCTTTTTATTTCCTCATTGGTTTTATCACTTGCTCCCTCAATAAAACTTTCAAGAATTGCTCCCTCGTTCTATCAATCTATGGTTTCTCTTTTTTTCTTTCTTTTAATACTTGCCATTTTCTTTAATTGTTTTTCCCTGTTTTGAAGTTGAGCTAATTTCTTTTCGTATTTTTCTTTTTCCTCTTGCTTACTTTCAATCTCTGCTTTTTACCTTTTCTAATTCAGTTTTTCTATCCACAAATTTTATCTCCTTTCAAATTTTTGGGCATAGAAAAGAGATAACATTCTGCTATCTCTTAAGGTATATTTTTATTAAACTGTCGTTTTCCTTAATTGATCGAAAATATCTGATCCTAAAATCTTTTAAAGATGTACGAGCAACTTCTAACATAATATTTATCATATCATTATCGTTCCAATGACCACCAGAACCTTTAGTGTAAATTGAGCTGCTTGCAACATAATGTTTACATCATTACCATTTACAAATCTATTCTCACAAGATTAGTATTAAGTGGCATGCCATAATTTGCGGCAGTTAATCTGTCTAATCTATTAAGAGCCCCGTCTTTATATATTAGTGTAACCTCTCTCCATCTGGACGAGCTATCGTTACATTTTGTGTAAGGAAGTTCGATCCTTCTAAAAATAATATATAAGAAAATGTCTTTCAGATAACATAAAATTAGCAATTTCATTTATGTTTTTATACGCTCTCTCTATTGCGTTTCCTGCCACCATAAGGTCTTGATTTTCCCTTTTTCCCAACCAATTTCCCTGCCATAATATTTTTCTATGTCTTTCCCTTGGTGCTTTGCTTCAGAAACTAAAACAACACGCCAATTCCTTGGTCATCTTTTTACTTCAATTATTCCTCCATCTGGTTTTATTTTTGCATTATCAACAAAAAGAGTTTGTCCGAGATATGTATCTATTTTCTGCAAGGACTCATTTATTTCTTTTTGATAAATCCTTTTCTATATCTGAAAAGTCAACATTGGAAATTCTTCTTCTAATTTTTCCTTTACTGTAATTGAAGTGTTATAAACTTCTTTATCATGAACTTGTGCATCTTCATGAAAAATTGTAATAGATTCGCTGACCCTCTTTTTGTTGTTCAGTCAAACGATTTGATTGTCCCTTTTTCATTCTAAGTTACTACCTTTCTAATTATTTTTCATCAAAAAAATCAGATATATTCTGAATATTTATATACTCAGAGTCTTCTCCAATTTGCTTCATCAAATCTAAATGTTTATTGAAAATAATCTATTGAAGCTACATCATTATCACACATTAAACAATGTCTACCTTCTTTAATACAAACTCTACCAACAGTTCCACTTCCTGCGAAAAAATCAAGAACAATAGAACCCGGATATGAAAGTGCCTTTACAAATCTATCTATAATTTCAACCGGCTTTTGCGTAGGGTGACCAACCCGTTCTTTGCTGTTTCCATTTAATCGCCCTATTTCCCATACATTTGTTGGATTTTTCCCTTTTTTAGTATTCTCAGGATTTAATCTCTTATCTTTTAATGCTAACCTCAAATTTTCTTCAGAGTAAGGAACTCTAACAGCGTCTAAATCAAAATAGTAATCATTTGATTTTTGCTAACCAAATAGCCTCCTCGTGTCTATTAGCAAAAATATCTGTGCTGACATTCCATTTTTATAATACCAAATAATCGTATTTATCAATTTGAATTTGGTATGATGCCTTACATATTGAATTATATCAATTAAATCTCCCGATTTAATATCCCTAAATTGTATTCCGCCAAAAATAACCATACTCCCATTTTTAGACAAAACCCTATAAGCTTCATTTAACCACTTTGACGCCCATTCAATATAATCTTCATAAATATCCCATCCAGCCAATTCAAGATTGTATGGTGGGTCAATGCAGATAAAGCTGTACAGATTCATCTGGCAAATCTTTCAAAAATCACAACAATCAGCAATGTGATGTACTATTTTAATCTGATTTGGTTTTTCAAAGTCCTTATCAGTTTTTTGCTTTATACTTTTATCTTTACGCATTTTGTTTAACGACATAAGTGCGTGGTTATTATGCGACTTATTATGAATAGCCATTACTTATTTATCCTCTCTTATAATTTCAACGACATTTTCAATATTGCAATCCATTGCTATGCATATTTTTTCGATTGAGTCAAGGTTTACATAAGCATTTTTGCTCATTCTCGATACTATATTGCTTGTTATATTTGCGGCTCTTTTCAAGTCTTCTTTATTCATTTCTTTTTTCAACTAATAAGTGCCATAAGGGTTTTATAACTAATAGCCATTTTATTATCTCCTTGTCTTATCAAACATCTTTTTATAGTATATCACAAATCACTATAAAAGTCATCTATAACAATTCAATACTTGTGTTTGCGTTAGTAATTGTTGATATGTTTTTTTCTAAAATCAATATTAAAAACAGATATTGAACTAAATCAACATCTGTTCTCAATTTCTCTCAACAGTATCCCTGCTCTTTTCAAAACCTTTAGCTTTTCCTGTTTTTCTGCTCTCGCCTTGCCTTATACCTTTCCTCATATTCCTGTTGTTTTTCCGTTTGCTTTACGCTTCAGATAATTTTGATGGAGTCTGTCCTTTCTCTCATTGATTTTTCGTTCTTCTTCCTCAAGTTTTAATCGTTCTTCTTCGGTTAATTCTTCTTTTGGTAACTCATAGTTGCCGATAAAATTAAAATATATCTCTATCTTCTGTTTTGAGTTTTTGACTTCCTTTTCTATCCCTTTTCGTGAATGATAATCTTCTCTAAAACTCATTTATCATTGTGGTTGTGAGTTCATCAAAGTTTTTCATAGCGACTGATAAAGGGATATGAGATTTTCTTGCTCTGTCTGTTTCTTTTTCATATCTTGATATTGCAAACTCTAAGTCTTTAATTTCCTTACTTAATGCCATCTGTTCTGTTTCGTATTGGCTATTAAGTATCTCATATCTACTACTTGGTATTTTTTCAAGTATCATATCCTCGTAAATACGACACATAAGCCTTTCTAACTCTTGTATTCTTGCCTTATTATCAATTAGCTTTTACTCTTTGTATTTCTATCTCTACTTTTTCCTTTTTCTTCCATTTCATTTTTGAATGGAGCGGATAAAAGCTTCGTTATCTTCATCAAGGTACTTTTTGATGTCTTTTAGAGTTTCCTGTATAAGATTTAATACTGCTTCCGCTTTTATCCTGTGAGCCGATGGGCAAAGCGTTCCACAAGGCACTTTTGTGTAGGCACTGCAAGTGTAATAAGGGATATTCTTGTAGTTGCTTGTCCTGTGAACATACATCTTACTTCCGCAATCTGCACAATACATAAGTCCTGTTAGTGGGTGATATTCGCCCCAACCGTCAGGATACCTTTTTACATTTCCTCGTATTCTTTGTACATTATCAAAGGTTTCTTGGTCTATGATTGCTTCGTGGGTATTTTCAAATATCAGCCAGTTATCTTCAGATACATATTTGCTTTTCTTATCTTTGAAATGCTTTCTTGTTTTGAAGTTTACAGTATGACCTAAATATTCTTGTTTCTTTAAGATACTTGCAATTGTGGAGCTACACCAACGATAAGGATATTCAAACACTTTGCTTTGATGTAATCCATATCCTAATTTTTGTTGATGATAAGCAGGTATATCTATTTTTTCGGCTTCTAATATCTTTGCTATTCGATACGGACCATTGCCTTGCATGGTCAGGTTAAATATTCGCCTTACTATCTGTGCTGCTTTTTCATCTACAATCCACTTATCTTTGTCTTTTTCATCTTTGATATAGCCATAAGGCGGAGAACTTGCCGTATGCTTTCCACTTTCTCCTTTTGACCTGAAGGTAGATTGTATTTTTCTTGAGGTATCTCTTGCATACCATTCATTCATAATATTTCTAAAAGGGGTAAAGTCATCTTCTCTGTAAAAGCTATCCACATTGTCATTGATAGCAATCAGTCTTACGCCCTTTTGTCTTAATATCTCCATACATTGACCGACTTTGAGATAATCTCTGCCGAGTCTACTCATATCTTTTACGATGATACAACCGATATTTCCAGTATTTACTCCGTTCATCATTGCCATAAAGCCCGGTCTATCAAATTGAGTTCGCTTATTCCGTCATCTGTAAAATGGATGATATTGGATAGATTATTCTTGCTTGCATATTCTTCAAGTTTTTCTTTTTGATTGACAATGGAATTACTTTCTCCTTGAAGTTCATCATCACGACTAATCTCTCATAGAGTGCTGTTATCTTTTCAAAATTTCTCATGTTTACCCCCTTCCTCTTAATTTCTTAAATAAAAAAAGAATTAAGAAGTACATATTTCACTAAAACAGTGATTAAGTGTTCTCCTTAATTCTATTACTCCTGCAGCCAATTTATACTTTTTATATTGCTTCACTGCAAAGTGTGTAGGCTCTTTTCCTTTTCCAGTGCTTCAAAGAGTCTGTCTATCGGATTCATATAGGTTTCATCATCTTCTCTAACTTCGAAGCGTCTATCATATCGAGAGTGTTGCAAAAGTTCTTTTCTTCTCTTGGAGCTTCATAGAAGATGTAGCCAATAAGGGCTGTGTAGTAGAGTTTTTCGGCTTTGACCCAAAAATCTTCACCTGCTTTTTCGCCCTCTCCTTTCGTATTTGCTATGATTGTCTGCACCAATTTCAGAATGTCTTTCTCAGAACGGATATAGGCAAAGGATTGTATTTCATGGACTTTTTGAAGTTAATGGTATTTAAGATTTTAATCTCATAGCCATTATCCTCAAGCATCTTTGCCACACTCAAGGACTATCGTTCCTTTTGGGAAGATTTGTCAAGGACATAAACAAAAATTTTTTTGATAAATTTATATCTTCTCTGTTTCTCTCTTGATTAGCTTTAGTATTTTATCCTTGTATGTTTCCCCTGTACCTTGCTTGAAATGTAGGTTTACGGTGTATTTTTGTTTTTCCAATATCCATTATTAACTGTTTATGTTGTGGTTCTTTTATTACTCTTTTTTTCTTCTTCCATGTGTCCTCCTTTCCGTTTTTAAGCAAAGAAAAAAACAGCAAACCTTTTTGATTTACTGCTTTCGTGTTAGCTTTTATTGAATTGTTAGTTTAGCAAGCTAAAAAAATATCCTACTTGCAATACTCTTTTATTTTTATCGGCATATTCAGTCAAAAGATTCTTTGAATAAATTTTTTTCATTTCTTGAATTTCTGACTTCTTTCCAAAGAATAGAAGCTACTTTTTAATTTGTTTTGAGTAGTTGCAACTATTTTTCGTCTGCACAGAAATCCTTTTAAAAATTGATTCCATTGACAAACCGAATTATCATACTTTTGCATAATCTGATTTCCCATAATAAACTTTTAGCATATCTTGAATTGTAAAACTCAAATCATTTTTCTCTTTTTACTTTTTCTCCAAACTGTTGCCATATCAGCAGTAAATTTAAATGGTGAGATACCTGTTAAAACAGCGAAATATTCTCTGAACTTTGCATTAAAAAGAAAAAAACCACATTCAAGTAATGGTGTATCTAAAGTAATATTTTTCCACTTGCTTCTTTTTCATTTTTTTATTGATGATTTTTTTAATCAAATTGCCCTTAAAAGTATTGCTCAATAATATAATTGAGTTCCTGTTTTGTGCCTCTATATTCTAATCCTAATGACTTGCATATCTGTGAAAGTTCTTCACGATACCAATAGTATTTAGTAAATTCATCAAACGATGTAATTTTGTCAAACTCAGGTCTACTTTTCCATCAATATTTTATCTCCTCAAAACCAATTTACTTTTTTCATCTCTAAATAATGGTGTTTCACTCTCTTTGTAAGGATTGTAGTTGTTACAATTACAACCAAACTCTTTCAACGCTTTTTATCTTATTATCGGCTGTCCAAACAATCAAAGAGATACCGTCAAATTCTTCAACTTTTCCCCTCATTCATTTTTATTTTTTTGAAGTGCCATTCTACAATAGTTTGATTATCCTTATGAAAAAAATTGCTTTATATCCCACGCAAGAACTTTTTCCTCTTGTATTCCACTCATTAAACCAGTGCTTTACTGTTTGCCGATTTTCATACTTAGGACACCAACTCTCAATATAAATCACATCATCCAAAAAAATATCATCTATTCCTAAGTCTTGTTGTGTAAGCCACATATCAAACCATAAACGAATGATTTTCTCTCTTTCATCCATGAATTTAAGCACCTCCAAAATCAAATACTTGTCTAATATTATACCATTTTTTCGCTTGATTTTATAGGTCTAACTCGTTCCGTTTTACCTGTGTTAGTTGCTTTGAATGTTCCTGTAACTGTTCAATACAAGTCTTAACTTTTTCAGCCTGTTCTACTTCCTCTCGTATCTCTAATATTTGATTGTATAGGCTATTTTTCTCTTTCTTCATATTGGCAGCTTCCGATTTCCATTTGGATATATTTAAGGTCTTGCTTTCTCCCTAAATGTTCTTTCAGATATTTCTTGGCACTTTCAAACAAAAATAATCTCTGCGGTATGCTCATTGTAGAAAAGTATCTTGTTTGTTTTTCTTTAGCTTGGTATAAGCTGTATAGGTATCTTTATGCTTCAAATATTTTTTTCGGCGTGGTCGATAAGTTGTACTTTATTGTCAATCCGCTTTTTCGGTATCTTTAATAGCTCTTGTGGTCTTGTAGTTCTTATCTCTTAAAGTAACTATGTTTTTCTTTCAGTTCAGATACGGAAATGATATTTTTTTCTCTTTTAAGAATTGATAGCTTCCGATGTATTGTTCTAAATCTGTATTATGGTTATCTGCATTTTTACGGATAAGATTTTCAAAAACGGATAGCAAATTTTCTTTGAATGGGAGGGTAGATTTGAGATTATCAGTTTCTGCCTTTTCTTCTTTTCCTATTCCTCTTATCCAATTTAGTAAGGCTTTTTATTCTTCTTGCAATCTCTTTTAATATCTTATTCTGATGTTTGATTTCTCGGTTGATATTTCCCCTGTCGGTAGTTATGCCTTTCTTTTCCATTTGGGTGGCTGATACGCCTAAATGAATGGTCGGTATTTGTTCTATGCCCTGTCTTTGATAGGAACGATGGTCTACTTTGTCCTGTATGTTATTTTCTTCCAAATATTTATTTGTAATGTCTGCCCATGCCTTTCGCCAATGTTCCGCTTTGTCTTGTTCGTTCCAATCCACTGTATTGATTTTTCTTGTTTTGTAGTTGCCATTTTTAAGTTTTACTTTCTCTCCGTTTTCATCAAGGATATATTCCTTTTTTGATTTTGCTCCCCATGTTTTATCTTCGTTTAGCGGTCGCATAGTTAATAGGATATGTGCGTGTGGGTTTCCGTCATCTTTATCGTGTAGAGCAATATCGGCACACATACCGATCTTTACAAAATTTTCTTTTACATACTCTCGTACAAGCTCTATCTGTTTTTCCCTGTCTAATTCTTTAGGTAATGCAATTTCTATTTCTCTTGCAAGCTGTGAGTTTTTACTTTTTTCTATTTTCTCTACACTGTTCCATAATGTTCCTCTATCTAAAAATTCCTGTGGTGCATTTTGTGGTAAGAGAATTTCTGTATGTGCTATCCCTCCTTTTCTTGTAAAGTCGTGAACTACTCCGTCATATTCATTTTTTTATCTTTTTCGCCACTTCGATAGGCAGAAGCTGCAACTGCACTTTTTGCCTTTTCCTCTTGAGACAATCTTTATGCTAAGATGATATATCGCCATAAGAAAAACCTCCTCTCATTTTCTCGATATGGTTATGGTGGCGATAGATAAGACTTCCTAAAAAAATCGGATAGCTTTTTATCCGATTTTTTTTGGGAAGTACACAAGGGGTAGGAAATTTATTTCCGTAGGGGAGTGTAGCTCCCCTATATCAGCGTTAGCTGATATGCCCTCTGCAAGAGCCTTCGAGAACGCACGCACCCTTTAGGGTGTATAAGTGCGCCCCTTGTAAACAAGGACTATTACTCTATCTCCGTTTCTTCATCTTCTTTTTCTGCATTCTCTACTTCTGTTTCTTCTCTGCTTTCTATAATTTTTTTGTATTTTTGAGATTTGCTTCTTCCTTTGAATTCAAAAGATGTAATTAGCTGATAAAATTCATCTTTTGGTTAGATTTCTTTACTTTCAGTAAATATACTTTCAAAGACTGCTCCTTTTTTTCATATATCCTTTTATCTCTTTTTTCTTTCTTCCTGTTTCTGTTGACTGATGAGTTTTTTTCTTTTGTTTTGTAACTGCTTGATTTCTTCATCTGCCATTAAGATTTTTTTCTTCAATGTTTTTCATTTTCTCGTTTTCCTCTCTTTCTATTTTTAGCAAATAAAAACAGTAAACCTTTTTGATTTACTGTTTTTATACTATTTTTATTTAATTGATATTACTAAAAATAGAAATTTTACGTCTTGAGTAGATATTATATTTTCAGTCAATGCTTCATTCTTCATAACACAATCAAATATCTAATATCTCAACAATTTCTCCATTGTGCTGTTTCAATTCAATCTTCCGAATTATTTCTTCTCCCAAATATTTAATAAAATCGCTTAATTCTGATGAAACTTCAAATATAATGTTGTGTTTACTATCATTCTCCGGATTAAATGTTGAATTATAATTTCTTTCGCTTGACCAATAATTCCAATTTACATCTGTTCTTTCGTAATAAACATAATTCTGTTTTTGTAACATATATTCTTTTTGTTAATCAATACCTTTTCATCTTCAGATTTAAAAATATCAGAATATAATTTTAAGCCCTCAAATTGCTTATATTCTTTAATTTTATTATTTGAAACATTAAGCTTTATTTCTTTTATAATCCATAATCTTTCCTCCTTAAACTTGTTGCCTATACAGAAAAATATTATACCGCTTTGATTTTACCGTTCATTTTTTTCTTTTTGAGTGCCAGTAATTCTTTATACATAGAATTGAATAACCCTGTTAAATATTCTTTGTTGTCAACATCATCTACCAATAGCATTTCCTTTGCTCCATCATATGGTAACTCATACTTTGCATTTGGCATATATGCTATTGCAGATTTAACAGGCTTCACTAAAACCTATCATCATAAATTCCACCAACAATTTTTTTCCGCGATAATAAACAATATATTCGCCCATCATTAATCTATATGTTATTTCTTCCAACTCGGATAGTTGTTCTAAAAATGAAATCTAAATATTTTTACTTGAAGCCATTTTTCTATCTCCTTAATTACTAAAATTTCAATAGTCCATTTTCATCAAACTTGAAATTTGGATACTATACAACTTCCCCAATAATATCCATCTAAATCCGAAAAAAATATGCGTGATATCCACCCCAAAAAGTATCTTGCGGTTCTTTTTACAATGGTTCCACCAATATTGCGTACTAAGTCAATTACACTATTAACATCTTCTTTATGTTCAACATTGTAAGCTAATGTAATTCCGAAAAATCCATTTCCTTTTTGGCGGATTATTTTCATCAATGTCTTTTTGCTAATTGTTCCAAAGGAAATAGTTCGAACTTTGTTCCCGGAGTATCAAAAACATACCGCCGGATTATTTTTCTTTGCAATCAGTCTTATATCCTAAACCATCTCTATAAAACTTGATTGACTTTTTCCATATCTTTAACACCTAAACAAATACAAGTAATTTTGTTCATTGTTACCTCCTTAATTCGTTATTTCTCTCTAATAGTTATTGATATTATAGCATTTTTAGGCATTTTTTCTACTGCCAGATTTCCCTACTCACTACTATTTGCCCTTTGAATATATTACTTTGAACAGCTTATCTTGAAATGTCTCTTTACTCTTTTTATCAAAATATATCTCTGTTACAAAGGTCTTTCCATTTATCTTTTTGTTAGAATACCGTCAGGCTTTTGGGTGGAGTGCTTGTTGTTCTGCCTGTATTTCTTTAATATCTGTTTTCTCATTTTCTGCCATTTAGTTCCTCCTTTCGACTTGCACAAAAAAAGATTTCCTGTAATTAGGAAACCTCTTTTGCGATTGGTTGATATTTAGTTTTAAGTTGTTGCCTGTAATTTCTTTTTTGCTCGATATTCTCTTGCTTTTTAATTTTCTCATACTCTCGACATTTTTCGATGTTTTTGGCTCGATACTCTTTTAGAATATGCCCTATGATAAGCTCGTGATTTTTCTCTCTTTGCTTCTTCTATTTCTTCCCTCATTTGTAGCATTTCTTCTTTTGTCGGCTCTATCTGTTTTGTAAGTTCATTTTCAAATTTTCCGATATAGTTAAAATAAACCTCTATTCGCTGAACAACATATTTTGCTCTTTTTACATCTCTTTCATGCACAACAATTTTACTGATAAACTCATTGATAATAGTTGGGGTAAGTTCTTCAAAGTTTGAATAGCTTTCTGCCAGTCTGATAAATTTCTTTGCCCTTTGATTTGCATTTTCGCATTCGGATAAGCGTTCTTTGATTTCTTCTTTTTCTGCTTTTAAGGTGTAGTATTCTTCTGCATACTTTCTTGATAACTGCTCATAGCGTTCTGTATCCATATTTCCAAGTGCATTATCTTCATAGAGCTTATTCATCACTCTTTCTATCTGTTCCATTCGGTCTGTGATTTGGGGCATACGCTTTTGATTTTTCTTGACTTCTTCCGTCTGCTCTTTATACAGACTCTCTTTTACAAGTTTTTCAAACTCTGCTTTATTTTCTAAGGAATATTGTGCTATCTTTCGTAAGACTTCTGCAATATTTTCCATAACTTCATCGACATCAATACGATGTGGAGAATTGCATTTTGGGTGCTTTGCTTTTCCTTTGGCATATTCACTGCAATAGGTTACATGCTGTACTTTTTTGTTTTTGTGTATGGTGCGAATGTGCATTTTTGTTCCGCAATCTTTACAGTACATCAAGCCTGAAAGTGCGTGAATTTCTCCATCTCCATTTGGTCTTTTTACAGGTGCATTTTTTAACATACGCTCTACATTTTCAAAGGTAGTTCTATCTATTATCGGCTCATGCACATTTTCTGTTATTTGCCATTTGCTTTTATCTACATAATGGTTTCTTTTATCCCTATAATGCTTTTCGGTCTTGAAGTTGACTACATCGCCACAATACTCTTGTCTTTTCAGTATGCGTGTTATGGTTGCTTTGTTCCAGTTATATCTGTTTTCTTCGTTTAGGGGTCTGCTTTTGGCTGTTCCTCTGTCTTGCTGTTTCATATAAAAGGTTGGGGTTAGTATTTCTTTTTCTTTCAGATAAACAGCTATCTGATTTCTGTTTTTTCCCTCCATAAATAGCCTAAAAATGAGTTTTACAACTTCGGCAGCTTCTTTATCGACTATCCAATAATCTTTGTTCTTAAGGTCTTTTATATAGCCGTATGGGGCTTCTGTTGCGACAGGCTTTCCGTTTGCTCCTTTTGTCTTAATTCCTGTCTTTACTTTCTTGCTGATGTCTCTTGCATACCACTCTGACATGATGTTGATAAAGGGGGCAAATTCCAATGTGTTTTGGTCAATGCTGTCTATTCCGTTATTGATAGCGATAAAGCGTACATTGTTTCTTCTAAATATCTCCATCGCATTTCCTACTTGGAGATAATCTCTTCCCCATCTTGTCATATCTTTCATGATGACAATTCCTATTTTGCCTTGCTCTACATCGCTTATCATCTGTGTATAGGCACAGCGGTCAAAGAACCTACCGCTTTCGTCATCGTCGATATAGTGGCGAATGTTTATCAGCTTTTTTTCTCTTGCATACCTTTCTAAAAAGGCTTTTTGATTTACAATACTATTACTCTCGCCACCGTCTCTATCTTCATCGCCAACTGAAAGGCGGGAGTATAGTGCTGTGATTTTATTGTGATATTCTATCATAGCATTATCCTCCTTTTCTCGTGTCTATATACCACTCCTGTTCAGTTAATATTATGCAACCCATCTTGCTGAGCCATACTCTTTCCCCTGTCTAAACTTTTAGCATTTTTCCCTTTGGTATATACGATAAATTTGATTAAAACAGCTACTACCACGCCCATTATAATATCCGTAGGATGAAGGCTTGGAAGAAAGCTCATCGTATTAATCTCTAATATTCCTTGAAAAATTTTGTCAATAATATCGCCACCTATATAGGCTCTTACATGATGTGAAAAGATATTACCTATATAGAAAAATGCAAGATAGGGAATGTTCTGCTTTAGAAACTTTACCTTATCTTGCACCTTAAATAAGCCTTTGATGTCCTTTAATATTTTATCTATCATAGGCTCTGCTCCTTTTGTTTATTCTTGATTTTATCTTTGGAAACAGAGTTTTTAGCCATCTCCTTGAACTTCTCAATATTCTTATGAATGGACTCCTTCCTTTCCGTTTTCTTTTCTGATTCTGAAAGGGCATGCTTAAATGCTTTGTCCATAACCTTCATATCTTTAGCTTGAAAGAATACTGAGTATTTCCCACTTTCCTTATCTTTCATGACTGAAAACTTTACCCCATACCGATTAAGTTCTTTTTTTCAGTTCCTTAAGTTCTGCTTCTTCAACTGGAATTTCTTCAAGCTGCCCCTTTTTAACCATATCTTTTAGCTTTACTTCATTTCCGTTAGTATTAACCAGCTTTTCAAGTCCTCCAAGTTTTTCTGCTTCTTTCATCAATTTCTTTAGCAAGTTCAGAATTAGCTTTCCTGTTACTTTAGCAGCTCTAACTTCCATATTCAGTGTTTTTCTTGCTATTTCTTCATTAATCAACTTCTCTCACCTCCATTCAGCAGTCTGTCCTTATTCCGATTCAGTTTGTCCTTTTGAATAACCTTTCTAAAATCTTCTCCTACAACCATAACAGGAATACACATCTCTATGATTCTTGAGTAGATTCTTTGATACTCTACGCTATCCTTACAATTTTGGATTGTGTCGTAGGAAAGGTTAGTGGTAAAGATAGTCGGTTTCTGTTTTAAGTACCTGTTATTAACAATGTTATATACTTGCTCTTTGGCATAGCTTGTATCTCTTTCTATTCCTAAGTCATCCAAGATAAGAACGGAAGTATTTACTAGGGATTCAATATATGCGTTCTTGTCAAAATCAAATCCTCCCTTTTGCAGTTCATTGATAATCTGTGAAAAATTTCTTATTTTAACGCCTATTTGATACTGTTCAATAAGGCTATTTGCAATGGAGCAGGCAAGATAGGTTTTTCCGCTACCTACTGAGCCATAAAAAGGAGTCCTATATTTTTCCTTTTTTTCATCTGCTCATAGTCTTTTACAAAGTTCTTTGCAATAATAAGGCTTTGATTTTCTTCTCCCTGATAATTTTCAAAGGTATATGACCACTGAATAACAGAGTTAAAGCAGCTACTCTTTAATCGCTCTATATCCATCTGTTTTTGTCTTTCCTTTTCTCTTGCTTCTCTATCTCTATCACACTTGCATGAAGTTCTAAAGAGCATCTTGTTTCCAAAAAACTCCATCGCTTTTTCCGTCTTTTCTTTCATGGCAAACTTTACAAAATGCGTGTCCGTCCTTGATATATTCTTTTTCAGGATCGTAAGAATACTCTACATCCTCTATCATTACTTTTTCTAATTCTTTCATCATAGGTGCTCTCCTTTATCATATTCTTCCCATGTCGGGATATTTGATGTTTTCACTTCTTTTCCTCTCCCTGATCTTTATAGAACCAAGAAAGGATTGTTGCTTTATGGTCTTTATATGTCTTTCCGGTGCTTTTGATATATGCAGATAGCCTTTCAATGTAATTATCAAGCTGTGAGTTCATTATGATTTGTAAATCGGATATATCTTCTGCCGTTAAAAAAATACATTTTGAAATGTTCCAAGTCCGTTTTTCGCTAAAACTATATTCTCTCTTACTATACTTACTCTCATTATTCTCTATATAGTTAGAGTCAAGATTTTGAACTTCCTGAAGTTCATTTTTCTTTACTTCTGAGGTTAAAAATCTTTTTACTTCTGAAGTTAAGTTTTTTTAACTTCTGAAAGTCATTTTCTTTTTACCTGAAAATGCACTCATGAAATCTTTGACATATATGACATTCGGCTTACCAAGCCCAAGCCTTACTCTTTCAATCAGTCCGATTCCTTTTTTCATATCGAGTTCATCTAATGTTTTTATAGCTGTCGGCTTTGAAATATTTCTTCTTTTCATAATTTCTTCGACTGTGAAATAGATAAATACTCTGCCATCTTTGTCTATCCAGTTATTCTTAAAGGACATTCCTGTTCGTTTCAAAAGCATAGAATAAAGGATAATTGCTTCAGCAGATAATCCCTTAAATTCTTCTCCATCAACCAATAACTCCGGAACTTTTAAGAAATTAAATCTTTCAGCTTCTCTGTTATAGAAATAGTCAAAGTCCATCGCTTTACCTCCTTTCCTTAAAATTTTGCAAAGAAAAAGACGATAGTTTTTTCTCTATCGTCTTTGGTAACCAATTTTATGAAATTTTTAGATTGATTTTATTGCTTCATTGATACCTTTAAGAAATGCTATAACTGTTGCTCCAACCATTGGTATTCCATATGGACTAACTAAGAATCCAATAATCAATGCTTCAATACCTAGTGATACATCTTTCTGCATAAACGAGCCTATTGCAGCAACTATACACATCAGCATTAATAAATACAGAATAGTTGTTCCTATGCCAAGTATAAATGTCAGAAATGCTGTGAGGATACTCAGCAGCAAGCTGATTGGAAACAAGATTATTTTTACTATCCACCTAATCATTTCTTATTCCTCACTTCCCAATTCATACTTTGTATCTCCACACACCATATCAATGCAAACATTCACATCTATATAATTTTTTAGGACTTTTTTTCGTCCACCTTCGCCATCTTCTACAAATACATAATGCTTGTAAAACTGCTTAAAATGCAGGATTTTCACGATTTCACTCTTTGTATCAACGCTATGCACTCCACATGTGGTGCTAGCAAACTTCTATATTATAGAACGAAAGGGATAGAATCAACATTTAAATAACACTTTAGAACGAAAGAATATACTGTCTTGTACCAAATCCCTTATTAAAAATAGGTAATACTGTTTGAAAGTTATTTCACAATTTCCTAATCAACTTTCAAATATATAGCGTTTTTCATTATTTTCTTTTCATATTATATCATTATTCGAAATAAAAACTACAACTTACTAGTTGCAGTTAAACACAGCTTTACTTCTGTTCCTTTAGAGACTTATATTTTTCATTTTCAGGCATAGTAAAGACATCGTCCAAAATAAGGTTTTACCATTTCTTTCCACCTAGCTTTATGAAAAATTGATCGAATCTAAAGGAGATAGTTTACATTTCCCAATGCATAACCATCATTTACTTCAACAACAAGTGTTCTGCCACCTCAAGTAACACCGATATCTAGTCTATAAGCTATTGGCGCATCTTTCCAACACAATATGGCTTTATCAATTACACTAGGATCAAATTGTACATGATAATCACCTGTATAGGGTCGAACATCTAATACGCGACCATCTAACACAAAACAACGCCATTCTGCTATGAATTCTAAAACCTCACTAATCCATATAGGATAGTCAAAAGGTAAACTAATACCTATCAAATTACGGGTTTCGTTAACGACTCTTCCAGTAAAGACTTTTGAACCAGCTTTAGGCTTAATAAATTTCCCCCAATAATCTCATCAAACTTATCAAGCGAAATGCCTTTGGTTTTTCAATTTTTGAAAACTTCATAACAACGGTTTTTTTATTGCTCTGAATATCAAAAAAGAAAGGACAAATTTCGTCCTTTTCTAGATCTTAGTTTTTCTTCAACCCACTACAGTTGACAAAGAGCCAGATATTAAGCTTCATCTTCTTTTTTTCGTTTTGCAACCAAACCTAGACCTACCAGACCAAGTGCAGCACCAAGTGCAACAAGTCCAGATTTAGATTGTTCACCAGTGTTTGGCAGAGTAATCTTTAGGTTTTTCTGGTGTTGGTGGTAGTTACTGGTGTTAGTGGTGTTGGTGGTGTTGGTGGTGTTGGTGTTAGCGGTGTTGGCGGTGTTACCTTGTTGTTAAACCTCAGTATCTTCAGGCATTTGTGAAGTAAGAGTCAACACTTTACCATCTTTAGTTACAGTAACTCCAACAGTCGCTACCATCTTATCGTACTCAACTCCAGCATCTGTACCTTTCACTTCTTCCACATGATAGATATAAGTACCTTCTTGACCATGTTTGAACTCAAGAGCTGAAAACTTGATCTTACCTTCAGCATCATTGCTTACGGTTTCAATCACGTTACCATCTTTGTCTTTCAATACGAAGCTGAATTCACCAGCTTTCAATGCACGACCGTCAAGTTTCTTAGTGAAATTAAACTGTGCTTTAACTGGAGCTACAAAGTAGTTATTGAAAATTTTATCATCTGTACTAGTCGCTTCACCACCCGATGCAGTCATTTCAGTCTTAGCACTTAAAAGACCTGTAGTAATATCTTTAGTAACAGTAACTTTAACTGCGATAGTCATACTATCATAGTCAATGTCTGTATCTGCTCCTGCTTTTTCGCGAACGGTATAGGTATGAGTTCCTTCTGCTGCGTAGGGAGATCGCATCAAATTGATCGTTCCGTCAGCTTTTATTCTTCTTCGTTTGATTACATTGCCATTTTCAGCAATTCAAAGGTGAAGGCATCGGCTTCAAAGCGTTTTTTTCCTTCCAATTTCTTAGTGAAATTAAATTGTGCTGTAGTTGCACCAGGTGTAAAGGTATTATTGAACTCGGTATCCGTTGGAAGGGCTTTGGTTGCTGTGAGGGTATGACCTACTTTCGTTACAGTCACTGTCACCTCTGCCTTCATTGGGTCATAAGTCATTCCTGCTTCTGAACCAGCTACTTCTTCTACTGTATACTTATGAACACCGACTTGAGCATTTGTAAATGTCAAGGCATCAAATTTAACCTACCAGCGGCATCATTTTTGTTTTGTTTGGATAACATTGCCATCTTTTGTCTTTCAATACAAAGCTAAATTCACCAGCCTTAAGTGTACGACCTGCAAGAGCCTTACTGAAGTCAAATTGCGCTGTGACTGGTGCTACTGCAAAGTTGTTAAATTCGCTATCAGCTGGCATAACAACATTGGCTGTCAAGACACCAGTTGTCGCATTCTTAGTGACATTAACAGTCACTTCTGCGTTCATTGGATCATAGTCAATGTCTGTATCTGCTCCTGCTTTTTCGCGAACTGTATAAGTATGAGTTCCTTCTGCTGCGTAGGAGATCGCATCAAATTGGATATTTCCATGAACGTCATTCTTCTTCGTTTGAATCACATTGCCATTTTCAAGCAATTCAAAGGTGAAGGCATCAGCTTCAAGTGTTTTTCCTTCCAATTTCTTAGTGAAATTAAATTGGGCACTTGTCGCTGTCGGTGTGAAGGTATTATTGAACTCAGTATCTGTTGGAAGTGCTTTGGTTGCTGTAAGTGTATGACCATCTTTCGTTACAGTCACTGTCACCTCTGCCTTCATTGGGTCATAAGTCATTCCTGCTTCTGAGCCAGCGACTTCTTCTACTGTATACTTATGAACACCAACTTCATTATTCTTATACGTTAGTGCATCGAATGCGACTTTACCATCGGCATCATTCTTCTTCGTCTGTAAAACTCTACCATTCTCATCTTTCAAGACGAAGCTGAACTCACCATCTTTAAGGGTACAGTCCTGCAAGAGCCTTGCTAAAATCGAATTGTGCAGTTACAGGAGCCACAACGTGGTTATTAAAGATTTTATCATCAGTACCAGTTGCTTCTCCACCTGTTGAAGTCATTTCAGTATTAGCTACCAAGAGACCTGAATCCTCATCCTTTGTAACTGTTACTTTGACTGCAACAGTCATTTCGTCGTAGTCTACATCAGGTTTGTTACCCTTCACTTCTTTAACAGTGTAGTTATAAACACCGACTTTATCGAATGACAATTCACTGAAGTTAACTTTCCCATCAGACTTGTTAGTCGCAGTTTCATTTACATTATTATCACCAGTCAATGTGAAGCTAAAGTCACCGGCATTCAATGTTCCATTTGAGAGTGACTTATTGAACTCAAGATTTACCTTAACTGGAGATGATTTGAAGATATTGTTGAACTCTGTATCTGCTGGCATAGTCGTTTGAGCTATGTATGAATCTCCGTTAGCATTTACAGTGATTGTCACGCTAGCTTTCATTGGATCATAAGTCATACCAGTTTCTGAACCAGTGACTTCCTCAACTGTATAATAATAGGTTCCTACAGAGTTAAACAAGAGTGGATTAAAAGTAATATTACCCAAACTATCATTTTTTTGAGTGTCAACAACCTTACCTGTACTGTCGTCAATCAATTTAAAAGTGAATTCATCACGTTTTAAATTTCTTCCTTCCAATTGTTTCGTAAATGATAAATCGACCCTCGCTGGTTTTTTTGCTTTTTGTCGCTGAGGCAGATCCTCCTGCCTTAAAGGCAAAAGTTGCTTGGTAACTATACTCTTCTCCATTGTTATAGGTGATTTTAATATCATTTCCGTGTTTTTGTTGCAATTCTTCAAGTGTAGGGTTTGCTGAAATATTCTTCAATCTGGTCATATAACGAACGTAAATCATTTCGTTCAGTTGTGCTATCTTGAATGAAAAACCAGACGAACTTGTTTTGATGTTTTCTAATAATTGAATTGCATCCTTTAGATACCCACGGTGAAATTGACTGAACTTTTTCGGCTCTAAGAGCTTTTTCCATTCCACAAATCCACATGATCGGAAGGAGTATCATCCAGCATGTCCTGCTCGCCATGTTGCTTTTTTGTTTTATTATCAAACTCTGTTAATACTGCATCACCATCTTGAACCACTCCTGATCATCTGGAAGACTATCAATCAATTGGTAGTTGTTTAAAAACCTGTGGAGCTACTAGACTTCCTGCATTTACACGGATGGTGCATCTAATTAATTCAGGATGTCCTGTTACTAGCTTCTCCGTATTTTTCAACCTTTGATTTTTCTGCTGGTGTTGAAGCATTTTCAGGGCCTACTGTTACCGTAATCTTGGTTCCACTGAAATTGAGTTCCGTTGGAACATTTGGTTTAACAGTTGATTTCCAACCTGTACTAATGTTTAACGTATAATCCAAGATTATCAGTAATCTGTAAAAGTGGTGATCACTTTGTTATTGATTGAATCCAAGAAAGCATTCCCTGATAACTTGACCACCTGGGATCCTGTCACATCATAGTGCAAACTTGTAGGAATTCTTATAGCTTCCGGAATATCAACCACCAGTTTATCATTGCGATTGATGGTTAAACTATCAGGCATATTCATGCGAATGACAGTTTCTACTGGGGCATACAATCCGTTACCATTTGGAAAATTCACTTCAACATCTGGATTTTGTACGGTAATCGTATCACCTGTTTTTACATAGGTTGTTGCAGCACCTGATGAAGGCAGTTCTCTTTTAGACCGTCTTGATCTAGTTGTAGGTTGTGATTCAGTTTTTTTCTCGATAGCTACAGGCGCAGAGCCTTCGGCACTGGCTTTTGAAGTTGGAGAAGCTGACTCAGCTGGTGCAACACTAGTGCTAGCTGGTGTTGCAACTTCATTTGATTGTTTTTTCAGTCTTTGGAGTTTCTGTTTGCGTACTTTCATCCTGCTTTGGCTTTTTCTTCCTCCGTCTGCGTTTCTTTATTCTTAGCTCTACCTTTGCTACCTTACGGATAATTTCATCATTTCCATCGCCCTTTACTTCAGCTAAAATAGAAACTCATCAATGAATTTCATCATCATCAGGAGTATCGGAAGATCCCCGCTATCAAGAAGCTGTCCTTTTTCAGCCTTAATCTTTTTCTTCCTTAAAGACCTTTTTCACCTTCAAAGATGTATTTTACATTAACTTCCACTTCCGTTTGAACGGCTTCATTTTTTGTAGGAACTTCTGTCTTTTGCTCCTTGGCATAAACAACTGTCCAAAGACCTAAAGTGCAGCTAATACTTACAATCACCGCAAGTGCTTCCGTCCAAAACTTTCTTATTCTTTTTCAAACTGAGTTTTCATTTGTCGTTCTTGTATGATTAGCTCATAGGCTAAATCATACTCTCCTTTCCATTTTTACTGTCTGTGTCATAATACATTTTAGATACTGTGGACTTTTTATTTGTCTCTGTAGCATTGACTACTTGATAGGAGTGTATTGCCGCTACATTATCTGAAATGTTTATTAGTTGGATGTTGCCGGAGACTTTGTTTTCCGAGTACTCATATCGATCAAGTTTACGAGGATAATCGTAAGGTGGACCTGACAGTATCTAATCTTTATGAAAGGAGGCGTCTTCAATGATATATGTTGGCATTGATATCGCCAAACTTAATCACTATGCCTCTGCCATCGATTCAGATGGCGTGGTACTCATCGAGCCGTTCGAATTCTTGAATGACAATGCGGGTTTTTACACCCTCTTATCCAAGCTCAATTCCTTTGAATTGGATGACATCATCATTGGTCTTGAATCCACTGCTCACTATGGCAACAACCTGGTTTCTTTCCTTGTCACCAAAGGTCTGCACGTCTGTGTCATCAATCCGATACAGACCGCCACTTTGCGGAAGAACAATATCCGTAAAACCAAGACGGACAAGGTCGATACTCTGGTAATTGCTAAAGCCATCGCATTGATGGATCACCCAAGATTTGTTACTCTGTATGATATTGCACTCATGCAACTGAAGAATCAGGGAGATTCCGGATGAATCTTGTTACAGCGTTCTCGCACCAAGATAGTCAACCACTGCTACCTGGATCAGGTTTTCCTGAACTCCAGTATTTCTTCAAGTCTGGTATTCATCAAAAGACGGTCTACGCTATCCTAAAAGAGGCACCCTCTGCTATCCAGATTGCTTCCATGCATCTGACTCATCTTAAGAACCTTCTGTGTCTCAATTCCCACGGACACTTCAAGAATGAAACGGCCTTAGAATTAAGAGTTCTGGCAGAAGTCCGTCGGCGCTGCCGACAGATCTCTATCCATTCAAATTACTCAATCTATCGCCCAGATCGAGTTACTGGATAGTCAAATCGATGCGGTAGAGTCTGAGATGAAAGATATTGTCACATCTCTCGACTCTGTTATCATGACCATACCGCATGCAATTCCCATCAACGAATGATTCTCGGTAAATCGGTGACATTAACCGCTTTTCCAAGCCTCGCAAGTTGCTTGCCTTTGCGGGTCTTGATCCATCCGTTTACCAATCCGGAAACTTCACTGCGAAGAAAACCAAAATGTCAAACGGGATCTTCCGCCTTCGTTATGCCCTCATGAACGCTGCTCACAATATTGTGAAGTACAATCAGACATTCAAGGAATACTATGATTCCAAAAGGGCTGAAGGCCGTAGCCATTACAATGCTCTTGGACATTGCGCGGCAAAGCTTGTCCGTATCATCTACAAGATGCTTAAGGACGATGTGAATTTAACTTAGATTAGATTCCATCCATATGTTTTTTGAGGCTTCCTGCCGGGAGGTCTTTTTAGGTTGCGCTTCTTTCTAAATGCAACTTATTCTATTTTCTTATGAAATTTACCTTGACTTTTCATAGTTGGTCTCCTATATTACTATAATCATATCTAGGTTTATTTTATCAATTTTTTCTTTAAAGACAATCAATTATAGTTTTCTTTAATTATTTTCTCAACAGGTAAAAATTCTGAAAATTTTCCTAATAGAGTTCATATGAATTCAATAATATGACTTATATGAATTTAATGTACTATTTAGTTAGATTTATAAAACAATAGATATATTTTTCCCTACTGTCATATATTTGTCATGTTTTAAAATATTTGTATGTAAGATTTTAATAATTAATTTTTGCATCTAATACATTGACATTCACCATCACTTTAAATATAAATACCCTTTCACCCATAATTTTGAATTTCTGGACGGAAAAATCTTGATTTTAAGTAAAAGTGGGTTAATAAAATTGATAAGAGAAAACATTCAATTCGTTACATAGAGTATATCTAAAGTTCGTATAGTGGTTGCCTTTCTGCACTGATAGATTTGATGAATTCTCTTTTATATAGATATAAAAATCTTTTACCTAGCAAGATAGTAGTCAATCACTATCACGAAAACACTAACAATTATACATTAAGTATATCTGAACACTCTGACTCATTTAATACTCTCTTTAACAATTACATTATTTTTAAAGTTGGACTAGTCTATTTTTATAACTTGAAAACTATTTACTAAACTCTAAGTAAAGCCTTGAAAATAAAAATTTCAAGTCTTTTTATTACATTAAAATGAATCATTTATCTTCTACTGTTTTCCTTATATCAAACCTTGCTTTAAGTTTTACAATAATAGGGACATTCCTGTTAACACCCCAGTCTATGGTAACAATTCCGTACTCTAGGGTTTTGGAAAATAGAATGTCAGTCTATCAGGCTATCACATCAGACACCAACTCGTATTCTCACTCCGATACTTCCCCAGCACATAAGAAAAACCTTACCTGCAGCTTTTCATAATTCCTTTCGTTACAAGGTTTCTAGGCTTTTTACCAGTCAAAAGCTACACACTCGACGTGCACTGAGCTGATACCATGGATTACAAATGGTACATTCCCCGTGTGGTAAGAAAAACATATCAACCCCATTTTGCCTACTTGCTCGTCCGAGAACATATCAACTGAGTTGCTAAACTACATTCCATGAATGGGTTTTAGCATCATACTTAATCATCCCATCATCTCTTAGTTGATTAAAAGCCTTTGAGCTGTCGAGTCACAAATATTTAACCTTTTTACATATTTTTAGGTCTGCTCTTTGGCCAGGTTAGTGATAATAATTGCTTTATAAAAATCAGCAGTTAGTACTCCTTAACTGCTGTATTCTTCTCGCAAGATCATTCGTATCCACTTATAATTGTATCCACCCAATCAACAAGCGTTTTTCGTTCAGGAATCATCCTAGCCTTCAATATATAATCAGATCTATGCTTTCCAGCAGCCTCCATTACATATGTAATGACATTGTCATCATTATATATTTGAAAGCGTCCATGAGCGAGGCGAGCATCTTATATAATAGAACAATTGCAAAATATCATTTTTCTTTTCCAGAGTTATACATAATCACTCTATTACTGTCTCGTCGTTTTTGAAATGTACCATTTATATGAATATTGCTTTCTAATCTACTCCTATCATCGAGCCTTCTGCAATTGCATAATTCACATTTTGTTGTAACTCTGCAGATGTGATTAGATAATCCTTTCAATTTTCCATCTTTCCATACATTTGAATTCCAACCACTAGTAGACATCTCGAAGAACTTGTTTTATTACAAGGAGTCAGACCACACGAAGAATTTTATAATTTAATAAAATCATCGCTTAACTCAATTTCATCCTTTATCGTGAATCCAGCCTTCTTTAAAATTAACCAATACATTTGCATCACCTTTTTCAACTCCTGATTCCAAATGAGTATAAAAAGCATACTTGTTTTACCTCAAAATTATTAATTTAATTACTAACCTTGCTTTCATCCGTAAAAGCAGAACTGCACTAACTGATAAGTACTTTTCTATCCTCTATAAATTTTGGATAATTTTCATATGAATGATCCCATATCTGGCAAATAATTTTACAGTCCTATTGAATCTTATCTGTATTTGTAGGATGTTGTTCGTTAAACCACTCATCAAAAATCAGTAGCAAGCTTTCTCTTCATGGCTAGTGCAGCAAGAAGCTGAAGGTTACTTATATCATTAACCGTTGCACATGTACCAATCTAATTGTTTCCCTAGGAACACCCTGCTCGGAGATAAGTTTTTGTAAATTTGCTCTTCGGATACATATGATCTTCATGGAATTTATTACTGAAATCTAGTGATGGATATAGCAACATGAGAGTTGAAAGTGTGTCACTCTTTCCATATTTAAGTTTCAGTAGGAACTCCTCAATATCTTCATCCGTAAACTATATGGATTTATTTGTACCTTTTAAACTTGTCGATGATACGTCTAATGGAAACTCATTTGTTCCGTTTGTTTTTAGAATCTCACGAATTGGTCTAATCACATTATCTGGTCTGTCACTGAATGTCTTCTTTAACAGAGAACGTATAAGCCACTTTCTTTTATTTTATCTTTATTATTCTTGTTTGTCCCTGAATCAACAAAGTTATCCGACATACCATTAGTAAAAAAAGGTAATATGCAATTGAATCAGCGCATTATTTGATGTTAGTGTTTCACCTGAATAACCAAAATGATGAAACCAAAAAGAACCGCCCTGTTTAATAGCTTTCTTTATATTATCCCAATTGTTTTCAATTTTAATCATGTTTTGTTTGTTAAAATTATCCACCTTAAAAGCAATATCCGTAAAATCACCAAGAACCAACGCCGTCTTCAGTACAAAATCTTTATTGATTTTAAATCCTGCTCCTACTGCATTTACATCATCAACAAACTCAATAATTTCTTCTCTCGCATCATGGTTTTCCCACTGTGCAGAAGCTATGGATAGAAGTAAGTCAGAGTAACTTAGAGTGTCCTCCACTGTTGACTCTAATAAATATATTTAGAACTTTATCGAGTTCTACCGTCTTCTCTATAATAACTAATCGTGCCAGCCTTATTAATAATGTTATATAGCTTAGACAGAGCATTAATAGCAATATTGTCTGTTCTTCAGTATACTTAAACTCCTTTGAAAAGCCTATATTTTTAGTAACAAACATCGCAACGTCACCATCTTGTTTTCATATTAAAGGATTTCACCGACTTCGAACCAGTATGTATTTTCATCATTTGCACTTCTTTATTTGTAAGAATTTGAACTCATACTCGTTACTACTGTCCGTAGAATTTGATAGTAAGTTTAAGTATAATTTCCTAGTTAGGGTATGCCTCCTGATTTTTCTTTGCCATATATTTAAGTTTATAGGCATAGATTCCTTAAGCCCCTATATAAATTGAGGGTGAGACGTTGCTGTCCATCAAGAACAGCTGTCACGCCATCCAAACCTTTTAAATCGACTTTCTTATTATGCACCTTTATACTCATGATAGTTTCTAATAAATCCATAAAAGTCATAGTCGTACATGTTCCTTATTAATCTCCCAGAAAAGGAATGTACCAATCGGATGGTCCTCATAAGCAGATCAAACAAAAGCTTCAATCTGCTCATTATCCCCAAACATATTCGCGCTGAATAGAAGGTAAAACATATTTATTTGCAGTAATGTCCTTCATTACCCTCCAGCTATTGATTAATGTGTGTCTCATATGCCATAATATTATCCTCCTTAGCATTCCTTCCTCTTCACATAGGTTAGCTCAATATCATAACCTAGCTTTTCCATCATCTTTACAAGGTTTTATTAGCCATCTTTTTCTTAATAATCACGGTTAACATACTGGCTAGTGGTGCCAATCTCTTCAGCGAGATTGCCTGTCGTCTTTTCCGCCTCAATGCATTTCCTTTACATCCACTTCAATATTATTCGTTATCATAGATTGACCTTTCAATAGAGATTGTACAAAATTATCCTTAATAGATACATTATAACAGCTAAGTCAATATCTACAACAACAAAACACCCCGCCGAGCGAAGGTGAAACCTAATTATCCTTATTTATAGATGTCTACGCTGCAGACTTGAACTCTACTGTAAATAGCTCTCGTAAACAGTAATCTTTCTCTATAAGTCTGCGGGTCAGCTGTTCATCATACTCAGTAATAACTTCGTCTGCTCATCCAAGAATTTATTCATCTCATCAATCCTAAGTTTCAGCCCTTCCCTTTCAGCTAGGTCTACGTGCACTTTGCTTAAGCTCACGAGTTTAAATATTTCATCAGCCATCTCATCATAATTTTGCTTTTGAATTGGCTACCTTTCAGAAGTTCTTTCTGTAACTCTTCTGGGCGAAGATCAATCTCATCAATAGATATTCCACCAACATCTGTAATAACCGATTCAATATTTGCTACAAAGGCGGCTTTCTATGCTTTCTCTTTTTCCAAAATGCCTTATTGATTAGCTTTAATCCACTATGCTTTTGAAGATCTGCTTCCCTAATAGCTCCTGCATCACATGCTCTGAGATCATTCTCAACCCTATTACAACATCTCCAAACTATATACTTTTCCATGTGCTTGCCACTGAATCCTACGATAAATCTCCCCGCATTTGCTACAATGAAACAATGCTTTGATAAAAGCATATTTGGAATAAACCCTTTTCTTTCGATTCTTCGCGCTGTGTAGATTGGCTCTTCAACCATTTCTTCCTGTACTCTCTATAAATATATCTCGCTGGAATGATGGCCTCAGTTATTCTCCACACGTGGTATTTGTGGAACCAGCCCTGTATTTTGACTCTAGTTTTGTTAAGAAAATGATAGTATAGGTTTTGTAAGATACATCACCCCATATATTTCTCATTGTGTGGAAAATTTTATAAATAGTTTCAGGACATACTTTCCTTTCTGCTCCCTGTAAGTATGCCGTCTTCCTCAAACCTCTTCCAATTTCTAAAAGGCTTGAGCCTTCCAGTACTCTCCTATAAATTCGTTTCAACCTTTGCCTTCTGGTTCAATAATCACTGCCCATCATTATCCTTGGTGTAACCGATAAAGCGAGTTTGTGATTGACCTGCACAAGTCCTGCTGATAACGGTATTGAATACCAAGTTTCACATTCTGCAAAGTGACTGCGATTCTTGCTGTGCAGTGATGCCATGATGGTGAAGTACTTCTCCTTTTGCATCCATCATATTTATATTCTCTTTTTCGAAGTATCTTGGAATATTCTTTTCCTTAAGCTGACGGATAAATTGAAAGGCAGTCTAAGTGTTTCTCTTGCAGACCTGCTGATGGACTTTGTAATTATCATATCTATTTTTCCATCCATACATTCATCAATCATGTGGTTAAATCCATCACGTGTGTGTAAGTACCACTGATTCCATCATCTGAGAATATCCAGCAAATTCCCTCAGGTTTTCTGAATATAATCTGTATAATGCTCTACCTGTGCATCAACACGTAGCCTGCTCATCGCTATCTGTAGATACGCCTGCAGTATACAGCACACAGTTTGGCCGATCTTCTTCCTTTACTGTATTTCCTACACGTCTTTTTGCAGGAATCATAGTTATTGTTTTCCCACTTCTACCCTCACTTTCCAGAAGGCTGTCAAGTGCTCTGCCTGTTTGTATGGATCACATCTCTTCTCCATAGGCTTTGCCATTTTGAAATTACAAGGGATGGAAGGTTTATCTTTTCGGCTTAAGTTCCTTGCATCGATTAGGTATCGAATCCTTTCCATCCTTATTTCTTCAGCCTTATCAAATAGTTTCTTCATCGATAATTGCAGGGTAGTATTCATTACCTAGATAATTCTTATTTCTGAGTATCCGACCAGAGCTAGAGTGAGTGATATGAAGTCCTGCATTTTCAACTAGATTCCTGAAGACTCATCCGGAGATGTAGTTTTTCAAACGAAGTCTAACCTGATCGGCCTGTTTTTCTACAATTACCGCTTTTCCTTCTACAGTCTGATAGCCATAAAGGAATATACCTCATTTACATCACCAACCTTTCCTTTAAATTTAAACCACACTTTGGTTTGAGTTTACTTCTTCTCTGCTATATACAATTATCTCGTCAACGATTGTGAGGAACAGATTGTCGTCAAACTCTGTAAACATTTTTCCCTTGCCAGTAAATTCCATAAGATTTTTGCAATTCTCTAACCTTGTTTTATCTCCCCAATATCATTCAACAGCTGATCTTTGTTGCTTTCAATTCCTCCTCTTCTGCCATAAGCTTATTAATTTCCGTATTATAAATTGAATTTGCATCAAAAGACCCTGTGCCGCAAGTTAGCAGCTGTTTGCGTTCTATCTGCATTTTTCCTCAATCTGCCTTTCTGGCATCAATCTGAAGTAGTCTTTCTTTATCATCTATACCTCTAAGGCTGCATCAGAGGTTTTAGTATGTCCTTATGCCCGAAAACAGTTTATTTACACCATTGTAAGGAACGCAGTTTTCAATGCTTCATCTTCTATGTAAAGCATGGAGCAAACATTTCTATTTTTCAAGATGTGTGAGAACAAGACCAAGCAATGTCAGTACCACTTGGTTTATAGTGTTTCCTGCGTTTAAATTTGTCACCACAACATCCACACTTGATTTTTCCAGACAATGTATAACGATTTTTGATACCTTGAGAGTGTTGCTACCATTGCCTTTTCCTTGCCTCGGCGTCCTAATACTATTCTAGTATTCTCAAAATCCTCATGACTTATAATAGGCTCATGGTGATTTTCACAATAGAACTATCGTTCACCATAATTGACGTGCCTATGGAGCTACTATCTGTATATGTCTTTTGAAATATTACATCTCCAGTATATTTCTCATTCTTGAGAATACCGTTTATAGTTGTTCCCGTCCATCTACCGCCTTTCTTTGTTTCTACACTTCTTTCATTTAGCATCTTTGCAATGGTATTGGCTCCTTGACCTGCAAGGCAAGCCTCAAAAGATTTCTTGACAATTTCTGCCTGCTCAGCACAATTACCATTTCACCATCTACATTTTTTATATCCATATGGAGGATATCCGATTTTTGAAGGTTCCTTTCTCATAACCTTACGAACACTCCATTTACTATTTTCTGAAATCGAAACTGATTCACTTTCTGCAAAGACTAGCCAAAATGGAGCATTAGACTCCGACTCCATAGCATTGGTATTAATATTTTCTTTTCAAAAATAATAGTAATGCCTAGTTCTGTGAATCTCTAACCATCTCCAAACAGTCTGTTTGTGATTTCAGGCAGGAATCGACTAATAGATTTGGTAACAATTAAGTCAATAAGCCCGTCCCTCACAATCTGAAAGCATAGACTGAAGTCCATTTCTTAGTTCTGTTCCTGAGATACCTTCATCATAGTAAGACCTGCGTACTCCCATTCATCATTAAGACGAGATATAGGACTCGTAATGTGCCTTCTGAGCATCTAGGGAAATTAGCTGTTCATCACTATCTGTAGATACTCTGCAGTGAGCTCGCAACTCTAATTTTTGTCTTTGTTCCTGTATTTGTATCTGTCCCTATTTTAGTAATCTTTTTCATCAACTCACCTCTCTTTCGGGTAGTAACATTAACCCGCACTATCCAAGTAATAGCAACTCATTTATGGCATTATCTCCGCTAAATATGGAGAGAATTTTTCCTGTTTAGTTTAGTAATTCTTATAAATTCTTCATCATAAATCAGACTCTTTTCACGCATTTTTCTAATATTTTCTGTAGCAGGTAGTAATCTACATCCACTCTGGAGCTGCTCGTTTTTAGGTGTGGGTTTAGTAATAAAAAGACACTGATCAGATACACTAGTAATTGATTTATTATCTGTCATTCTATTTCCTCCAATCCGAAGGAAATCTTTTCCTTCTACTCATAAGCGGTGAGTGAACAAATCGAGACCCCCTTAAGAGCAAAAATAAAACCTACCGCAGTTTTTTCCCAAGTGAGACTATCGTCTTATATATTTAGTTATAACAGATTCATTTACTCGTCTTTGCACTGCGTTATAATCGTATCCTGCTCTTTCAAGTCTGTTCTTTCTATCTTGACCATTACCCCAGTCACCTCTAATAACCTCACGAGCTAAGAGTATCAATGGATCCAGTTGGTTTACTTGCATTTCCAGATAGGATTTCATTTACTCTTTCTTGAACAGCATTGTAGTTATATCCTGCAGATGTCAAACAGTTCACCCTGTCCTGTCCATCACCCCAGTTGCCAGCAATTACCTCTCTTGCTAAGGTATCAATGCTCTTTGATTGCGAAACTTGTTACCAGGGGGTAAACAGATCTACCATTTGCATCATAGACAGAATATCCTGGATTTGCATTGGCACACTTCTTTGCATTATCTAAATTTCTAAATGCACCTTTTTGACTCTTTGGATTAGACCAAGATTTTCTCACCCCTGTATAGGAAAAGATGTACCTGTATTAGATGAGCTGATCACCAGCAAGCTTTTATTGACTTCAGCTGCGATATGTAGGAACTTGCTGTAAGATGGTCGGGCGGTTGGTAGCATGACCATTCATGCTTATGAAGCTTCTTTTCCACCGGTATATGTGCAGTTTTATAATACCATTTCTTCTGCAAATATCTGTAACTAAATCAATCAGTGTGCAAGAGTCCTATCCTTACTGGCCAATTTCCGCCATTTGCTGATTTGCCACCTCGATTATAACTGCTCTGTTATCACACCAAGAACTTGATGTCACCAAGAGCGATTATCTCATCAACTCATAAAACTATCTTGTTATCATTCCCTATACCATAGTTACAAGATGCCTGCCTTGATGTCGGTCTAAAAATCGACCGATTGAGCTGACTAATCGAACCTCGGTATGGTGAATTGCGAGTGTAATCGGCTGATTTCTACGACCACTATGATTTTGGACTAAGCATTGTCATATTTACTAAACTACTGTTACTCATGTTCCTTTCCTCCTCTTTCCTTATCATGTAACTGTTCTAAAACTGCTTTTAATTTTGTCGGTACCGGAGTCCGAGATGTGCAGCGAGTTTTTCAATGAGGAAAGTCCTCATTTGATAGATAAAAGAAAACAACTGCCGTTCTTAACTTACCTTCCGACTTGATAATCTGAGCATCAATAATGTTTGCTATTCCTACGAGCATAAAAATAAGCACCTTTCTACGAGATGCCGCTTAAATCCGACAGAACTAGATAACTTCTTATCGAGTTATCGCACACATCACCTCTGTTATGTAATCAGACTACAAATAAAAAGTGCAGTATTGGTCCATCGCACCCTCCTAGAAAATATCCTAGCCATCCTCCAACTCCAGCAAAAAACAAAGCTGGATCATGCTCCAAAATTCTTTCATATTGGTTTCCTCCAAACCACTGTGTCATATCTGTTGACATAAATAAATCGATAATTATAGGAAGTTCATAGGTTGGTTTTCTCCAACCGTATAAAACCCACACTTCCTTTGTAATAGCTATCTGGATGGTTTTATGCACATCGAGTAGTTTCTCTGGTGCAAGAGACGTAGTATCAGCCCTAGTAAAAATGGATACTTGGTCAAAATGAATATCTCTACTTTTTCTTTCAGCTTAGAATAATAAAAGATTCACTTTTTCCTCCACTCTTCCGACTTCACCGCTAGTCTTAGCATGAAATGACGGTCTTTTCAGAATCAACATACTGAGTGGAGCTTCGAACATTTTTGATGTATATTCACGATTCACCACTTCTTTTCCACTAGACATTCTTTCAAATTCAGGTGTTTCCACTGTTGGTATGCCGGTAAAATTAGGGGCTATCAATAGGTGCAAACTTCGATTTGATCAAAGAATCTGCCCAATCCTTCCCTATTTAAAAACTTATCTTCATAGCATCCCTACAAAAGAGCATCAATCTCTTCGTTTGTAATGCTATTGATATCCGCAGCCTTTAAATAACCACTAAAATCGACTGATGTAGTGCCAATCTTTTTCAAACTTCTCATTCACCCAGATGAATTCATCATAGCATCATTATCTCCCTTATTATTAGAAACAAGATGAGATATTGCTTGTTCTCACTGGTTGAAGTTCCTCTACAGAAAATTCGATGATTTTACATTACCAATAAGACCTTTTGACTTCTTCAGTAGCTCTGCTTTTTACAGTCTGATAGTCCTTCAAGTTCTACTACCTTCTTGGGAATTGGCTGTTACTTTGAGCGTATAGCCTCAACACCTTCAGCCATCAATTCTATGAGGAGTTTCTGATTTCTTGGCATGTCTGCACCACCATCTTCTAAGGCTCTCTACCTTGCTGAACATGATTTAGTGCATGGTTTCTCAGCATCCAGGTCTGTGCATTCTTTGGAATAGCCGTCTTTACTTCATCAAGTTCCATGTACTTCAAGGTGTCCTTTAGTTTCTTCGCTACATATAAAAAGTCACGTTGTTGTCCGTACTGCCCTGCATTTTCTTCCTCCTGTTATTTAAGTAATTCTTTCCAAGTTCAATGTTTGATGTTGTGTTTTAACCCTAGTTCTTCAAGACTTCTGTTTCCAATCCGGCTTTTACTTGTTTTATCTTTTTGGCTGATTGACTAAGCATTGTGGTCAGACGCACTGAGGTCTGCGAGCCCTGATAATCGTTTCAAAAGATGTGTCCATCGGTGCATCTCTTTAAAGCTTGTTAATTTCTGCCATTAAATCTCTTACCATCCTTTAAAATTTCGTTATGTGCTAGTTCGTATTAAAGATGATGTTATTGACTTCCATCAGAAACTTGCCCTTATTTGGTTGTCACAATTCCCTCTGTTAAGCAGTGTCTTTTCTGGGGTAGATAAACAGATATAATATTGTTTTGTATTTTCACTTCATCAATACTCTTTTCATTTGACCTTGCCATTTTGTTTTAGTAAAAAGGACAGATGTATTTGTCAAATCCATCTTGTCCAAAATATATTGATTATGTTGTTCCTCGGTGCGTTGATCACCCTCTATGCTTTTTTCTTCATCTTTGCTTTAGTTTTAGAATTTCATTCATTCAGTTTTTTCATCTGTTTCATAGTGTTATCTAGGTTTTCTAGCTTGCATCAACTTCAGTGGGTTTTACTTATCACAGTGACCTTACATCATGAGTGTTCAATAAGTATTCCTTCTAACATATGGGTTGAATGGTATTCTTTGTTTATGGCTGTTTGTGAGTTTAACTCTCTCGTTTGATGGGCAGGGGCGTAATTAATGGTTGGTTTCTCCATGTACTTTCTCCTTATCCTTTGGTAAGTCGCTTTGATTGATTTTTCAAGAGAGTATGTTTTGTCTTTTTGCTACTCTTTTTACTACATCTTTTTAGTGTTCTTCATTTTATCTATTCATTTGTATTAGTAATCAGTTCTGCATCCTTCCCTATTCATATAATTTCAATCCATTAGAATCCGTCTTTAAATAATATGTCCATTTATTTTGCACTGCTAGTATTTGGTCATCTAAGTCTGTTATAAATTAATTGTTGCATTCCTAAACCATCTCCATTGTGGATCAACGATTTTTGACCCGAGGGATAAAATTACAGCCGAGATGAATACCATAATCATATAGTGCTTCCTGAACGTGAAACGCAGCATAGTGTAACTTCCTGGGTTTGAGTATTCTTGTTGGGAAAAGCATATATTTACCTTTCTGTGTCAAGATCAAAACTAGACCTTTATGTGAACTGGCCTCCATCATTTGTACCAATTTTGCCTATATACTTGTCACGATAAAAATGGTTGCCATTTTGTCAAAGGTAGCTCTTATTAGAGTCAATCATACGTTGTATAAGTAATTTCTCCTGCTGTTATCTGAACATAACTTGCACTGTATTAAACCCAAGTGAAACTGTTATAATTTTGTCATAAATGTTCCAAACTCACCTTTAACCATTGAGAATAGGCCTTCCACAGATATTTTTTTTAAATCGCAGTCTTGGCTTTTCTTTGTGCCTGTATGTCCATATCCCTTACTCTCACCGTTCAAATGATATAGAAGAACGTATTCAGGTGACGAATATTTTTAGCATTCTCGTACCATCTTTATATAGTTGAGTGTTTCTGATTCAGGATATTACTGAAAGGCTGATTATCTCTCTGCATCAGTTTTCGGTTCAGAAAATAGTAAAATGGGTGTTCGCAGCGTTATGAGAAAGGAACCTTCAAAATCGGATATCCTCCATGGATATAAAAAATGTAGATGGTGAGAAATGGTATTATTACTTGAGCAGGCAGAAATTGTCAAAATCTTTACCGGAAAACCTTGCCTGCAGATCAGGCAGCCACCATTGCAAGATGCTAAATGAAAATTGTAGAAACAAGAAAGGCGATAGATGGACGGGAACAACCATAAACAGCATTCTCAGAATGAAATATACTGGAATGTATTTCAAAGACATACTGAATGGTAACTGCGGGCACGTCAATTATGGTGACGTGATAGGTTCTATTAACAATATGATACGTAACC
>BNJU01002768.1_pt1 | contig 141006 bp, 126 predicted proteins | sample 8539281 | NCBI WGS metagenome assembly BNJU01 (sample SAMD00202456, study PRJDB9452) | human saliva metagenome | isolation source: human saliva | place: Japan
TGACGCCCTCAGTGCACCGCAGCCCGGCGCTCCGCTCGACGACGAGGCCCTCCGAGCGCCGCCCTGGCCGCGCACGCCGTCGAGGCCCCAGACGGCGCCCGGGCGAAGGCGGCAGCCGACCGTCCTCCACCCAGGAAGCGATCCTGACCGCCGCACGCGAGTCCTTCCTGACCCAGGGCTATGAGGGCACCACCATCCGCGCGGTGGCCCGGGCGGCCGGCGTGGACCCGGCACTCGTGTCCTACTACTTCGGCTCCAAGGGGGACCTGTTCGGGGCGGCGGTCAACCTGCGCATGCGGGCGAGTCAGGAGATCGCCACCGCCATCAGCGGGGATCTCCTCTCGGCCGGCCCCCGCCTGGTGCGCCTGTCGCTGACGGCCTGGGACGACGACGCCGACGGCGCGACCTTCCGCAGCCTGCTGCAGTGGATGGCCACCGACACCCGCAGCCCGGAAGCGATCCAGAACTACGCCACCGAGCAGATCGCGGCCCCGATGGCCGAGGCCCTCGAGCAGTCGGGTCTGTCAGTCACCTCGCCGCGCGAACGGGCCACCCTGGCCGGCTCCCAGCTGGTGGGACTGGCCATGATCCGCTACGTGCTGCGCCTGGAGCCCATCGCCAGCGCGAGCATCGACCACCTCGCGGAGGTCGTTGGACCGACGATCCAGCGCTACCTCACCGGCCCGCTGCAGTCCGCGTGAACAGGGTTCGCCCCGGTGACTGGTCACAGGGGCGAACAACAGGCGTACCGAGGATGTCTCGGGTTCGGCTCAGAAGGTCTCGTAGCGCCCCGAGCTGAGGAAGACGCCGTGACCGGTCTCGGTGTTGCGGCAGGTCATGCCGGTCTCCTCGGAACTGCACACCCAGGAGCCGAAGGTGACGGACTGGCCGTACTCCACCACCTGGGGCGAGGAGCCGCCACCGCGGAAGGCCTCGTCGAGAGAGAAGGCACCCTCACTGCGGCCGGCGAGCTGCGGAGTTCCCCCGGAGCTGAGGTCGAACCACCACTTCGGCGAGCCCGCCTCATCCTTACCGTAGGTGCCGTTGGAGCGGTAGGACAGCACACCGCAGCCCGCGTAGTGGGCGGACAGGTCGCAGCCGATATTGCCCGACGGCGACACGATCATGGCGGTCTTCTCCGAGACGAGGTTGCCCGGGACGAAGGACGTTGCCTGGCTGGGCTGCTCGTCGGCGGGGGCGGCCGGCTCAGCCGGCTTCTCGGCGGGCTTGTCAGCCGGCGCCTCAGACTGCTTGTCGGCCGGTGCAGGCTGCGCGTCAGCCGGTTTGTCGGCGGGCTTGTCGGCAGGCGCCTCAGCCGGTTTCTCGGCAGGCTTGTCAGCCGGCTTCTCGGCCGGCGCCGGCTGCTCCGAGCGCTTCTGAGTCTCAGGGGCCGGGGAGCTCGGCGCCTGAGTGGATCCGGCATAGGACTTACCGGCGTCGTCGGACTTCCCCTGAGCCTGAGGGGCCTTGGAGGCGCCACCGTTCTGCTGCTTCGGAGCGTCCGTCTTGCCGGGGGCCAACGCCCTGGTGGCGTCGGTCCCGCTGGCGGCCGGACGGGGCTCGTTGGCCCGCGGGCTCGCGGGACGGGACTGGGAGCCGGAGGACTGCGACGTGGAGGAGTCGGCGGGGCCCTTACCGGTGGGACTGGGGATGCGAGGAGGCGTGCCCCGACTTCTGGCCGGAGGTCGCCTTGGCACTGGCCGTCGACTGCGCCTTCGCCGATGACGATGAACCCGTGGTGCCCTGCTGATTGGCGTTGGAGGCACCACCGGACTGACAACCGGCCAGAAGCATGGCGGTCGAGGTGAGAACAACAAGGGACAGGGGAATGGTGAAGCCGCTTCGGCGGACCGCGATGGTCATGGCTGCGGCATCCTTTCGGTCGAGGTCGGTGCAGCGAACACGGTACTAGAGCCGCGAAGCAGAGGGGAACAGTCCGAAGGTCAGGCATGCCGCCGATTTCCGGCATCAGACATCCCATCTTCCCAGTAAACCACCAGATATCGCAGCGATAACGCCAATCACAAAGAGATGACGAAATCGCCGTCCTGTCGGCCACATTCCAACTAGTGAGACAGATAACGGAAGTGTGTCCCCACCTCGGAAGGGTCCGGCCCCGTTGAACCCAGCGGACCGACACCCCGGGACGAGTCGATCCTGCTGACGCTGTTGATGCAGTCGACGTCGTCGATGTTGGACGACCCACGGCTCCCCCACGCACCTGCGGCCGCTTCATTCACTAGGATGTTGCCGTGATCTTCAAGGCAGTACGCGAGAGGCCCCCCTACCCCGACCATGGGGTCACCACTCAGCGCGATTGGGCCGTCATCGCACCTCGACAGATCCGCCTGGCCGATCTCACCACCACCCGCGCGACCCTCGATCTGCGCAGCCTCCTGGATGACGACTCCACCTTCTACGGCGACCTGTTCGCCCATGTCGTCTCCTTCAAGGGGGACCTCTACCTGGAGACCGGTCTGCACCGGGCGCTGCGTGCCGCCCTGCAGGGGCGCACCGCGATCCACGCCCGTATCCTGGAGGTCACCGAGGAAGGGGTGCCGCGGCTCGCCCCGGCACCGCCGAGCGCCTGATCCTCACCGGAAGCACTCAGCAACCCGCTCGGCAACCCGCCCGACACCCCGGCCCACGGCTCGGTCCCATGTCACATCGAGGCCCACCACCACCCGATGAGCGCCGTCGTCCATTACCCTGGATCGCGTGAGTAGTCCCGCAGATCCGCGCGCCGAGTACCGGCGGCACATGCAGCACCGTCAGACCACCGTCATCGGCGCCATCCTGGCCGTCATGGTGGTCGCGGTCGCCGTGAGCCTCCTGGTATCGCTGGGCATCCTGCCCGCCTACAACCCGGGCTTCTCGCAGCCCAAGAGCACGGCGACCTACGTGCCCCAGACCTGCCCGCCCAGCGGCGCCAAGACCGTCGACGTCACCACGATCGAGAAGATCAACATCTACAACGGCTCAGAATCAGTGGGGCTGGCAACCACGGTGCAGCAGGAGCTGGAGGAGGCCGGCCTGACCGTCACCTCGGCGAATGACTGGCCGGGAGGCATCTACAACGGCGAGGTCCAGATCATGGCGTCCAAGGGTGGCCTGACCAACGCCTACTCCCTGGCCCAGATCTTCCCCAACTCCACGGTCCAGCTCGACAAGAGCCTGTCCGACGACGACACCACGGTCTCGGTGGTCCTGGGCAAGGAGTACCTGCAGAACGCACTGAAGTCGGACGAGATCAAGCTCCTCGGCGCCGACAAGCCCATCACCGCCCCCAACGACTGCGTCCCGGCGGACAAGGCCGCCACGAAGAAGCCCAGCTGACCCCGGGGCCGCCGGTCCGACCGGGAGCGGTTCGACGACGACGCCCTGCCTCGATGGCTTCCCGCCTCGATCGAGGACGTCCTTCTCGGACGAGGACTGCGCTGTCCTCCAGACGACTGGGGACTGACCTCAGTTATCTGGAGGAGAGGGACGTCCTGGGCGGGAAACGCAGTTCCCGATTCAGAGCGTCATAGCGTCTGAGACGCAGGCTCGGGTGGGGTTCCGGGATCAGGCCGGTCTTGCCGGGAGCGACAGCGGGATCCCTGTCAGGGCTCATGTCAGAGGTACGGCGCGCCAGCAGTGTCCACAGTGCTGACATCACAGGTGCACCAGCGCCGCACGCCGAGAAGAAACCGCAGAATGACAACGATCTCCACTGACTGCTTTGACGGCTGGTTGGTTGATGTCAGCGCTGTGGACACTGGACTGCTGGCGGAGCTGACTCCGCGGGGAGCTCAGGCGCGGCTGCCACCAGCGCTATCGGCGCTCGACGACGTCGGAGCCTGGGCCGCCGAGGCGGCTGAGGGCGAGTGGGCCGCGCGGCTGGAGTAGGCAGGGCCCTCCAGCTCGGTGCCGGCGGGGGCGGAGGCCGGGGATGCCTGCTCCAGATTGGTGCCGCGCAGCTTCGAGATCCAGCGCATGGCGTGGTAGACGCCGATGGCCGCGGCCGAGCCCAGGGCGATGCCCTTGAAGGTCATGTCGCCCCAGACCAGGGTGTAGTCGGCGATGGCCACCACCATGGACACGGCCGCCGTGTTGAGGTTGACCGGGTCGGAGAAGTCCACGCGGTTCTGCACCCAGATGCGCACCCCCAGCATGCCGATCATGCCGTAGAGGACCGTGGCCGCCCCACCCAGGACGCCGGCGGGGATCGAGGCGATGATCTGGCCGAACTTCGGCAGAAGGGACAGGCCCAGGGCGCTGAGCGCCGCCACCACGTAGGCGGCGGTGGAGTAGACGCGGGTGGCGGCCATGACGCCGATGTTCTCCGCGTAGGTGGTGGTGCCCGAGCCTCCGCCGCTGCCGGCGAGCACGGTGGACAGACCGTCGGCGAACAGGGCGCGGCCGGTGACGTCGTCGAGGTCCTCCCCGGTCATGGCCGAGACGGACTTGACGTGACCGATGTTCTCAGCGATGAGGACGAGCACCACGGGGATGAACAGGCCCAGGTAGCGCACGTCGAAGGCCGGGGCCTGGAAGTCGGGCAGCCCCAGAACGGGGGCCTTGGCGACGGCGTCGAAGTTGACCTCCCCGCGCAGCACCGCGGTGGCGTAGCCGATGAGCACGCCGATGAGGATCGCCAGGCGCCCGATGATGCCCTTGAACAGCACCGTGATGACCAGGATCGAGACGATCGTGACGACCGCGGTCACCGGGCCCTTCGTGACATTGCCCCAGGCCGCGGGGGCCAGGTTGAAGCCGATGAGGGAGACGATCGCGCCGGTGACGATCGGCGGCATGAGACGGTCGATCCAGGCCGAGCCGACCAGGTGGACGATGACGCCCACCACCAGCAGGCACAGTCCCACCGAGATGATCCCGCCCTGCGCCAGGGCGGCCTTGTGGGGGTCGAGGGGGGCACCGCTGTCGCGCGTGTAGCCGGTCACCGCTCCGATGGGGGCGAGGAGTGCGAAGGAGGAGCCCAGGTAGCTGGGCAGGCGCCCGGAGGTGATGCCCAGGAACAGCAGGGTGCCCACTCCGGTGAAGAACAGCGTCGTCGCCGGGTCGAAGCCGGTCAGCAGCGGCACCAGGAAGGTGGCGCCGAACATGGCGACGACGTGCTGGACACCGATGCCGATGGTTCGCGGCCAGGTGAGGCGCTCACCGGGGGCGACGACCTCGCCCGGAGCGATGGACCGGCCATCGCCGTGCAGGCGCCAGCCACGAGAGGGAGAAGAGGACACGAGTGAGCTCCTGCCTAAGCAACGAGAGAATGACTGTGTCCCGTGGGAAATCCTCTCGCGGGAGACCCGCGGGACGCTCGGCAGGACCCGGCAGAGCCTGCCGGGACTTCAGCATAGCCCGTGCTCGGCGGACCCGCGGACCAGGGCTCCTCGCGGGCACCTGCCGGCCACCTGCCGGGTGCCACCCGATTCGTCCGCGGGAAGGATGCCGCCTGCGGGAGCCGACGGTGCATGATGTGGTCATGAGCACCGTCGGGACCTCCACGCCAGGACAGAGCGCGCCACGCTTCTCGCCGAGCTCGGAGCAGTACGTCGACGGACTCCCCCCAGGATTCGTCTTCCCCGGAACCGAGAATCTCGATCCGGCAGAAATCTTCTCCGGCCCCGGCTACACCGCACCCCGCCCCCGCAGCGACTCCGGGGCGACGGCCGCCCTGGTGTGCGGACTGCTCAGCTTCATCCCCCTCGTCGGTGTCGCCGCGATCATCCTGGGCATCGGTGCGCTGCGACGCCTGCACCACAGCTACAACTCCGGTGAGGGACTGGCCTGGCTGGGCCTCATTCTGGGCACGATCTCCGTCATCCTGTGGCTCTTCCTCCTCATCCTCATACTGTTCGTGGTCTAGAGGTCACACGGCCACGCCCGGTCAACCGGTCCCCTACAGTGGTCCCGTGAAGCCTTTCATCATGGTGACCACGCGCCCCGAGCACGAGGCGGCGCAGGACGAGTACGAGTCCTTCCTGGCTCAGAGCGGTCTATCGCGCGATGACCTGCAGCACATCGCCCTGGAGGAGGTCGATTTCCTCGACTCCTTCACTGCGGCCGATGTCTCCGGGGTCCTCATCGGGGCCAGCCCCTACAACGCGGACACGCCGGCGGCCGAGAAGACCCGCAGTCAGCTCAATGTCGAGGAGCAGATCCGCGAGCTGCTCGGGGTGATCCTCAAGGAGGGCATTCCCCTTCTGGCCACGGGCGTCGCGCTCCAGGTGCTGGCCGCCTACCTGGGCACCGGGACGCAGGAGGAGTTCGGTGAAGAGCTGGGCGCCGTCGACCTGTTCCTGACGGCCGAGGGCCGCGAGGACCCGCTCCTGAAGGGGCTCCCCCAGGCGGTCACGGTCTTCGCCGGCCACTACGAGGGCGTCGGGGAGGTGCCTGCGCACGCGACCCTGCTGGCGAGCTCGCCGGACTGCCCGGTCCAGATGCTGCGCGTGGGCAGGAACGTCTACGCCTGCCAGTTCAACCCCGAGCTCGACGCCGTACAGTTCGAGCGGCGTGTCAGTATCTACGACGAGGCCGGTTACGGTGACCCGGACATGAGCGAGGACATCCTCACCCAGGCCCGGTCCTCCGAGGCGCACGACGCCGGACAGATCATCCGTAACTTCGTCTCGCACTTCTCCCGCAGCTGAGCTGCCGCTCCCTGGGGCCGCACGCCCCGAACGACTCGGCGGTCCAGGCGCGGTTCTGGAGCTGAGAGCCACGATCATCAGGACGTTGTCATGACTTACCCGCCCGCCTATCCGCCGCCACGGGGATACAGCGGCCCACGCAACCCGCAGTACCCGCCGCAGGCAACCTATGGCTCTGTCCCGGCGGGCGCCCCGCAGAACGGGGCGACCTACGGGCAGGCGCCGACGCCGGCCGGTTACGGCGCGTACATGCCTCCCGCACAGAGCGCGATTCCAACCCAGTCAGTGCTGCGCCCACCCGGGGCTCCCTCCTTCTCGGGCCAGCCCTATCCGCCTGCGCCCGCGCAGGCCTCCGCGCCGCAGTATCAGCCATATCAGCCGTACCAACCGCAACAGCAGCAGTTCCAGCAGTTTCAGCACGGCGCGGGCTCGAGCACCGGGTCGGCATACCTGAGCGGAGCAGTCACCGCACCGGGCTACTCCTCTCCTGCCAGACCACCGCAGGTGGGCAGCCCGCGCCCGGGAACGACATCGTCCCGGCCCTTGGATGCACCACACCATGTGCCATGGCGCGGTTTGAAGGCGGCGACACTGGTCATCATGATCGTTGGCTGCGCCCTTGAGGGCGTCATCTATGTCACCTTTCTTCTCGCTTTGGCGCGGGGCAGCGTGTGGAACACAGCCATCATCTCGACGCTCTTATTCATTATCGCCACACCAGTGATCTGGTGGCATTATTTCGGATTACGCCACCTCTTCCACAACCGGCCAGTCACTGAGATATTAGGGCTCGCACTGTGGTTCGGCTACGGCGTTGTCACCATGCCCATCGCCGGCGACAGTCAGGACCCGTACACCAGCGTGCAGAACGTCACCTTTGTCCTCCTACTCATCGTCACCGCAGTGGGCGCCATCCTCACCACACGCCTCAACCAGCGCTTAGGGACTCCGCAGCCGTGGCCCACCACCCTGGCCATGGGCGCCTGCCAGTTCGTTCTCATCAACAGCGCCGTACACATTTCATACCTCGCCATATCGGCCTACGTGAGCATATCGGCAGGAAGGGGCCTCAGTAACTACACGACCAGCGCCTGGTTCATATGGTCAGAATCAGGGGGTGCCGGCCTCCCCATCGCGGCAGGGCTACTCATTTTCACCATCGTCACCTCCCTGGCCACCGCAGGCCTGTTCTTGGGAATGCGGCGCCCTTCCAGCGCATCGTTCCGAATCGTGTCCACGAGCGCCGTCTCACTTTTGACGCTCTATAACATCGTCGTCGTCCTCGCCTACGGGTTGCCCACCGTTGGCGAGTACGCTTTTCAGCCATCCAGCACAGGAATCGCGATGGCGATCATCATCGGCCAGGGAGCCCTCCTCATCGGTTCGACACTGATGGCCGGACGCCGGTCCGCAGCCACTCCTCCCGGTGGCCGCAGCCGGCAGCAGTATGGCGTCGCGGGCACAGCCGGCCCTCACGGCATGCAGAACCGCTTCAGCAGGCAGCACCGCTCCCAGTCGCAGTGGGGGAGCGGGTACTGATCCCGCCCCACCACCACAGGGTCGGCACACGACATCACCTCGGTCATCGACACCGACCGACAGGTCAAGCACAATGCCGATATGCGGCAGCCACCTCAACCTCAGAGCAGCTCCACTCCGACGCCGTCGGGCACTGACGGGCACAGCCCGGCGACGCCATACGGCGTGGTGCCACACGGACCGCACGCCCCCGCGTCGTCGCCGCCTGCGGCCCTCACGCCGGGCTACGGCCCCCAGAGCGGGCAGCAGGTCGACTACCCCTACCTTTTCCAGGCCCAGACCGCTCCTCCGACGCAGCCGGTGGCGCCACACCTGTCCAGCATCGGCCAGCCCGCCAGCAGCATCGTCACCAACGGCGCTGATATCGATCCCTATTCGGCAGGGGCCCACTGCCAGCTTTCCCAGGTTCGCCCTCGCCCCAACCCCCGGGCCCCTCCCCGCGCCCCCCACAGCCTTTCACGCCGCCAGCACTGGTCAGCGCGCCACCGCTCGGCGTCACCCGCACGACCGCCCTTGCCCTCACCCACCCGCTGGAGGCGAGACCGGATCATCGCCCTCGTCACAGCCCTGATCGCTTGCGGAACTCAGGTCGCGTGGGTCCTCTACGACCTCCACAGGCAACCCAGATTCACCGCCCCTCCGGGTTTCACACTGAACTTCATCCTGTACTTGATGTTCTATGCACTCAGCACCCCGGGTGTTTGGTGGTTCGTCCTTCACTTTTCGTCACTGAAAACTATCTTTGAGAATCGCCCCACCTCAGTCATGGTCGCTGCGACGTTGCAGATACTGCTCATCGACATCCTCATATTCAACGACAGCATCATTGTCACTCCGATGCCGATTCTGTGCCTCTTGACAACCGGCAGCGCCGCAATCGCCGCAACCATCATGAATCAACACACACCCACTGCGCGACCATGGTTCGTCACACTTGGATCAGCAGTCAATCTCTTCATGCTCATCACAGCTCTTCACCAGTTGGGGAATTCTGCGCGCTACCTTTTGAGCGGCACCAACGCAAGTGAGCGAACGATCAATATCTGGTTTTCGGTCTCAGCCGCACCTAACTATCGAGGAGCACCTCTCGTCAGCGGTATCATCCTCATGATCGTCACAGCCCTCATCGCGACCATCAGCCTCTACCTGGGCTCTCAGAGCCGTCACAGAGTGGCGTTCTCACGCATCGTCGGCGTTGCTCCATTCATCATGGCTCTCACGAACATGTACATCCTCCTCGCATATGGTATTTCCGCTACCTCCATTGGCTCCGCGCTCGGGCTGAGCAGCATTGGACAGTCGTTCCCGTATGCCGTTTTCCGAGCGTGGGCTGCATCGATCCTGCTGGGCGCCATCGCCGTCGGGATTATCGTGCTACTACACCGACACACGCCCGCCACGAGGCATACGACGCATCAGTTCGCACCGGCGATCTCAAGCACGCAACCGCCCCAGTACGCGAGCTACCGGTCCTACATGTAGGGGAGACCTCCGCCCATCACTACCTACAGTGAGCAGAGTCACTCACTTACCCCCATCCGCAGACCCATCGGTTCCGAACTCCTGGTGACGGCGCACTACGTCGGTGCGCCACCACTCACCTGGCCACGTCGCCAGCCCATGTCACCAAGGAGTTCTCCCATGCGTACTCGCAAGATCGTGTCAGCCGCCCTGCTCGTTGCCGCCCTCGCCGTCGGCACCGCCGCCTGCGGCTCCACGAATGCCGACAAGGACAAGATGGAGCAGACCTCCACCCCGAACGGCACCATGAGTGACGGCAAGATGTCCGATGGAAAGATGAGCGACGGCAAGACCGGGGACGGGAAGATGTCGGATGACAAGATGTCCGACAGCCCCACCTCCGGCAGCATGTCGGACGGCAAGATGGGCGACGACAAGATGTCGGCCGCCCCCTCGGCCAGCGCCATGAGCGACGGCAAGTAGACCTCACCATGACCCGAACGGGCTCCGGTCCACATTCACTCAATGAGTGCGGACCGGAGCCTTTCTGATGCCTACCCCACGAATGTGGCGATCATGACAGGTCGGCGTACTCCTGCGGTACGTCAGCAACAGCCTGGGCTATGGGGGTGTCGCCGTCGTAGAAGGGGATGACCTTGCCGATACTGGCCGGCTCGGCGAGCACGGCGGTGATAACGCGGGCGACGTTCCCACGCGACGTCGGCGCCTTCGAGGTCGGGGTGCCCTTGGGGACGCGAGCCACGGTGATGGCACCGGTGGGCTCCTCCAGAGTCAGCAGGCCCGGCCCCAAGATCGTCCAGGCCAGGTCGGTGGTCTGCAGGTGTCGGTCTGCCGCGATCTTGGCAATGGCGTAGGCGCGCAGCGGGTGGTCGTCGGGAACCTCGCCGTAGGCGGTGAGGAAGGAGACCATGACGTAGCGCTTGACCCCGGCTGCGGCGGCGGCCTCCATGGAGCGGATGGCGGCGGCGCGGTCGACGGCGTCGGTACGCTCCGGGCCTCCCTTGCCGCCGGCCCCGGCGGACCAGACGATCGCGTCGGCTCCGGCGAAGACCCGGGTGAGCTCAGCGACATCGGCTTCCTCGACGGACAGGACCAGCGGGGTGGCTCCGGTGGCGGCGACGTCGGCGGAGTGGTCAGGGTTGCGGATGAGGGAGACGACCTCGTGGCCGGCGTCCACGAGCAGCGGGGCGGCCAGCAGCGCGACCTTGCCGTGACCTCCGATCATGACGATGCGGGACATGAGCGAGCCCTTTCTGTACGTTCCTGGAGCATTCGGGGCCGATCAGACACATCGCCCCGGGTGATGCCCCACTATCCACCCCACTTGCACCGTACGCATCCCCTTCCCGCGCTGCGCGAACTGGGGCATCGCGCCGACAGCGCGCCCGTCAGTCGCGGGCGTGAACGGCCACGAAGTTGGCCAGCAGCTTCCAGAGTCGGAGACGTCGTCGAGGCGCACGCGGGCCTGGAGGTCGGCGAGCTCGTCGTCGGCGAAGTAGCCGTGACCGGCGTAGAAGCCGAGCCGGTGGGCGAGGTAGTCGCCGTCGAGCTCGGGGTGGAACTGGGTGGCGTACAGGTTGGACCCGATCCGGAACATCTGGACCGGGCAGGCCTCGCCGGTTCCCAGGACGACGGCGTGGGGCGGCAGCGTCGTGACCGCCTCCTTGTGGGCGACGAAGGCCTGGAAGACCTTCGGAACGCCCGCGCAGATGGGGTCGGCCAGGCCGGCCTCGGTGAGAGTGACCTCAGGGGCGGTGACGGCCTCGCCGTAGGTGGTGTCGACGACGGCGCCCTGGTGGCAGGCGAGCGTGCCCACGCCGTAGCAGGCGCCGAAGAAGGGGAAGTCGGCCTCGACGACGCGGTCGAGCAGGCCGGAGAGCTCGGCCTCGACCCGCTTCTGCGTGGCGGACTTCTTCTCCGCCGGGGTGGAGGCGTTGAAGGGGGAGCCGCCCACGAGGATGCCGGACCAGTCGTCCAGGTCGATCTGCGGCAGGGACTCAGCCTCCAGGCGCAGGCGGCGGAGCGTGGACTCGTCCAGGCCGGTGCGCTTGAGGAACGCCTCGTACTCGGCGTCGGCGGGCTCATCGTCGCTGCGGGTGGCCAGGAAGAGGAAGGGTTTCACGAGATGACCTTAACGGGGGCCGGCGGCCTGGGCAGCATCCTTTTCCACGCCGTTCCCAGAATCACGTTCAGGAACCGGCCCGCAGGCTTCTGAGGATCTCCTCGACGGCGGCCAGGGTGACTCCGGAGGCCTGCCTCAGGGAGAGCTGCGCCCGCCCGAGGTTCCCACCGGCGGCCGGGGCGTCGAGGTAGGTCAGGGCGGAGACCGCCACTCCCCTCGAGGCCAGGATCATGGCCTCGGCCACGGAGTCGGTCACCGCGGCGTCAGCACCCAGGGAGGTCAGGGCTCGGGACTCGGCCGGGCTCGGGCGCAGCGGCCCGGGCACGAGGGCGACGACGGAGCTGCCGCTCACGCCGCGCAGGCTCCCCAGGCGCTCGGTGAGCGTCGCGTCCCAGCCCGCCGAGACCATGCCGGGGGCCGGGAAGAGAGAGCCACCGGAGAGGTTGAGGTGGTCGGCGACGACGCGCACCTGTCCCGGCGCCGAACCGCCGGCCACGTCACCGGAGCCGCGCAGCGGGGTGGCGCGCGTGACGAGCAGGGCTGCGCGCAGGCGGGCCCCGCTGGCGATCCGGGCCAGCGCCGTCGCACCACGCACGGCCCCGCCCTCGTACATGCTGGTGCGACCACGGGCGACGAGGACGCCGAGGCCACCGCGCTCGTAGGACACGAGCGCGTCCTCGTGGCCGGGGGCGCTCGGGGCCTCAACGCCGGGCAGGAAGGACAGGCGCACTCGGGCCGAGGGGCGCCCCCAGGCCTGGTCGAGGTCGCGCAGGAAGGCGGGCTCGGCGATGACGAGGAGGTCGTGGCGGGCGCGACCCGTGGCCAGGAGGATGGAGGCGCCGTCGGGGTCCTCGTCCCAGATTCCTGGCGGGGCGGACTGCTGGACCATGGATTCTCCTCGGGTGCGCCCGGGGCGGGCGGTGGGACAGGGAACGATGGCCGGCGCGGGGCGCCGGTCAGGGGTGGAGCGAAGTCTACGCGAAGACGCCGATGGTCGCCGCCGGCGCCCACCCCACGCTCACCAACCAAAACTTCAGAATCGACGCGGCTCCGGGTCGATTATGAAGATTTCGTCGATCTGCGTGCGGGCCAGGCGGTACACCGAGCGGGAGGCAGGCTCGGGCACACCTCCACGATCTACATCGTGCGGTTGAAGTAGATGTTCCCTCCGATGAAGCTGACCAGCTGGAGCCACAGGACGACCACCAGAGCTAGCTTCATCGACCCCCCGAAGGCACCGACGGCGCCAACGACAACATTGCCGAAGAACCCGACGACGCCAGTGAGTGCCCAGGCCCGCTGCGAGGCGGCCCTGTCCCGCTCGTCCGCCCCGCTTCTCAAGCTCACGGATGACGAAGGTCTCGTATCCGCGCCTCTTGGCGACGATCAGGGCGACGTAGACGAGCATCACGACTGACGCCCCACTAGCGCCACCATAGAGAAAGCCGTTGGACATCGGGATCGTCAACGCCGCCACCCACAGAAGGATCACGACGGCGACAACGCAGGCCATGCCCCCGATGGTGGACCGCCGCCGCTTGGTAGCCTTCTGGCTTGCCCGAGCACTCGACGTCGCCCCCGGGGAGGACGAACCGGCCGCTGGAGCGGAGGAAGGAGTGGGCGTGGGCGGCGTGGGATCTGATTCAGACACGGAAGATCTCCTCAACAGTGGTCTCGAAGTAACGGGCGATGGCGATGGCCAAGGGAAGGGAGGGGTCGTACTTACCCTTCTCGATGGAGTTGATGCTCTGTCTGGAGACACCCAGGGCGACTCCGAGCTGGGCCTGGGTAAGACCGCGAGCCTCGCGCAGGCTGCGCACGTCGTTATCCATGGTCTTCACCGCCCGGGGCGCGGCGAGACAACCGGCTCATGCCGCAGCCGTGTTCCGGACGGCACGAAGTCTCGGGGATAGCCACGCGACACCAACGATGGAGACACCGATCATGGCGGCGCCCATGAGGTGAACAACCAGCAGACGTGGTCCGGTGGAGAGATGACTGGTCGCCGGGAACACGAAGCCCACCATGATGCCGGTGGGGAGGGCGCAGACGAAACTGGTTTGCTGCTGTCTGAGCTTCTTGAGGAGCTCGGGCACCTCCTCGACACGGACCTCAGACAGATGGCGAGCCGAGTACCGGTAGACGAGCAGGTAGAGGACGATCCCGGCGACGATGCCACCGACCACCCCGGCAAGGAAGGTGCCAGCGGAGGAGGTCGACGACGTGGCGGCCAGGACAGAAGGAGCGGAGACGGCGGAGAGCATGGCGATCATCCCTTGATTAGCCACTTACCCCCGAAAGAGGGTGTCATGTTTGCTTGACATGTCTAGTGTGCTTGACATGATCTGCCGCGTCAAGGGCGCTTCACTCGAAGAGTCCGGGCCGCCGGCACCCACCCCATACGAACTCTTCGACCAAAACTTCAGAATCGACGCGGCTCCGAGTCGATTCTGAAGATTTCGTCGATCTGCGTGCGGGCCAGGCCGGCGCACCGAGCACGTGCGTGCGGACTGCCAGGCGGCACACCGGGCGCGCGCAGGCCAGCAGCGCACCACCTTCACGCAAACGTTATTGAACGTGATGTGCAAGAACAATGAAATGTCGCTTAGCATCCCGCCATGGCTGAGCGCACGTACACCATTAATGCACCAATCGATCAAGTTCGATCAATCGTTACCGGGCTCTTCACTCAGGAGGGCTGGACCGTCGCGCCCTTCTCCGCCGACACCCTCCAGATCACCCGCGGCAAGAAGGGCATGTCCATCGCCTTCGGCGCCCTCATGGGCAGCAGCTTCTACCTTTCGCAGAACCTTCAGTTCGGGACCGGCCCGCACGGCGAGACCCTGCTGCGCTACCTGTCCTCAACAGGGTCGGCCATCATCGGCGGCGCCCTCGGCATGCGCAAGGCCGTCAAGACGCACGCCGAGTACGCCGAGAAGCTCGCCGACGCCCTGCAGGCCCGAGACATCCTCATGAGCATCCGGTAGCCGCCGGCAGCTGCGCGTCTCCCCTCGTCCCTATCCACCCACTGCACCTCAGGTCCTCTACTGACCGGGGGCCATCTGCTGCTCAGCTCCCGCCCCCGGTCCGGCGTCGGCCCCGTCCACTCCCCCACCGGGCACAATCGGGGCATGACTCGCACCGGGCCGCAGGGCCGCACGCAGCCTCCGCAGACCGACCCCATCAGGGCGCTGCTCGCCTCGCCCCGGACCTGCCGGTGGTCGAGGTGCTGCCCGAGCTGCGCGAGTGCCTCTCCCCGGCCCCTCCGCCTCCGACGACGCAGGCGCCTGCCTGGTCCTCACCGCTCCGCCCGGCACCGGTAAGACGACGCTCGTCCCACCGCTCCTGGCCGACGTCCTTGCCGACGTCGCTGCCAGCACCCCGCAGCACACCCCCGGAACGCCGGCCGGGCCGCGTCGTCGTCACCCAGCCGCGACGCATCGCCGCCCGCGCGGCCGCCCGCCGCCTGGCCGACCTCCTGGGAGAGAGGTCGGCGGCACCGTCGGATACGCGGTGCGCGGGGAGCGACGCGCCGGCCCGGACACGCGGATCGAGGTCGTCACCGCCGGGCTCCTCCTGCGCCGTCTCCAGCGTGACCCGGAGCTGAGCGGCGTCGCCGCCGTCATCCTCGACGAGGTCCACGAGCGCTCCTTGGACAGCGACCTGCTCCTGGCCCTCCTGGCGGACGCGCGCGCCGCCCTGCGCGAGGACCTCACCCTCGTGGCCATGTCCGCCACGCTCGACGCCGACCGCCTGCGCCGCATCCTGGGCGGCTCCTCGGGCGGCGCCTCGCGGCTCGGAAGGAGCCGCCCCGCTGGTGGAGGTGCCCGGTCGCCTCCACCCCCTTGAGGAGGTGTGGGCGCCGCCGGGGCGCACCGGCCGCCTGGGGCCGCGCGGGGTGCCGCGGGAGTTCCTCGGCCACGTCGCCGCCACCGTGGAGCGGGCCCTGGCCGAGCGCTCCGGTGACGTGCTGGTCTTCCTGCCCGGGGCCCGCGAGGTCGACGACGTCGTCTCCCGCCTGCGCGGTGCGGCTCCCGAGGGCGTGGACGTCCTGCCGCTGCACGGCCGCCTGCCCGCGAGCGCCCAGGACGCAGCCCTGGCCCCGAGCCCGACGGGGCGGCGGCGCGTCGTGGTGTCCACAAACGTGGCCGAGTCCTCGCTGACGGTGCCCGGGGTGCGGGTGGTGGTGGACTCCACGCTGGCGCGCGAGCCGCGCCTGGACGTGGCCCGCTCCATGAGCGGCCTGGTGACGGTGGGGGTCTCGCGGGCGGCCGGGGTGCAGCGGGCCGGGCGGGCGGGGTCGCGAGGGGCCCGGCGTCGTCTACCGCTGCTGCTCGACCACGGACTGGGCGCGTTCGCCGCTGGCTCCGACCCCGGAGATCCTCTCGGCCGACCTCACCGGTGCGGCCCTGGAGCTGGCCGTGTGGGGTGTGCCCGACGGCGCGGGGCTGGCCTGGGTCGATGAGCCGCCGGCCGCGGCGCTGGCGGCCGCCCGGGAGGCCTGGAGCGCCTGGGCCTGGCCGGCGCCGATGGCGTGACGCCCCTGGGTCGGGCGGTGGCCGGGTTGCCGGCGGGCGTGCGGGAGGCGCGGGCCCTGCTGGCGACGGCACCGGTCTTGGGGGCGCGGCGGGCGGCGCGGGCGACAGCGCTGCTGACCGCCGACCTGCGCGCGCCCGGCGGGGACCTGACGGCCCTGGCCCGACAGGTGCGCGGCGGCGGGGCCGGGTCAGGGGGCCTGGAAGGCGGAGGCGCGCCGACTGGAGCAGGCCTGCCGACGCGCCACCGCCGAGCAGTCAGGGGCCCCTGAGGCCCCGGGCTCCGCGAGCGGTGGACCACAGGCACCTGACGCGTTGGGAACCTCCGGTTCGCCGGGCACCGGGCGCGGCCAGGGAGGGGACTGGCCGGCCCGACGGCGTCGGCGGGGGCACTCTCGGGGGCGGTGAGGGCGCCGGGGCGCACGACCTGGAGTCGGCGGTGGCGCTGGTGGCCGGGACGGCGCAGCCGCAGTGGATCGCTCGACGTCGAGGGGCCGGCTCCCGCAGGCGGGCAGGAGGGGCACTACGCGAGCGTCGCCGGGACCGGGCTGCGCCTGCCGGCGAGCTCGGCGCTGGCGGAGTCCGAGTGGCTGGCGGTGGCCGGCGTGGACCTGACCAGTGGGCGCGGCGACGCACTCATTCGGGCCGCGGCGCCCCTCGCTGAGCAGGCGGCCCTGGAGCTGGCCGGGGCCTGGCTGACCGAGGAGGAGTGCACCGTCTGGGAGGGCGGACGCCTGCGCACGGAGCGCCTGCGCCGCCTGGGGGCCATCACACTCACCACCACCCCGGGTCCGCCGCCGGGTCCGACGGCGGTGGCGGAGGCCGTCGTCGCACGGGTGCGCGCCGAGGGGGCTGATGCCGGCCTGGGCGTGCTGCCGTGGGATGAGGAAGCGCTCGGCCTGCGCGCCCGGCTGGCCCTGCTGCACGAGCACCTGGGCGAGCCCTGGCCGGATATGAGCGATGCTGCCCTGGCCGAGCGGGCCGAGGAATGGCTGGCACCGGCGGTGACGAGCCTGGCCGGGCAGGCCGGAGGGGCCAACGGAGCAATCGGGCCGGGTGGCTCGGCGTCGGGCCCGGGGAGTCGGCGTTTCAACCTGGAGCGGCTGGACGTGGCCCAGGCGCTGCGGGTGCTGCTGCCATGGCCGCACGCGGCGCGCCTGGACGAGCTGGTGCCCGAACGCATCGAGGTCCCCTCCGGCTCACAGGTGCGGGTGGACTACACGGCGGCAATCGGCGGGGCGGCCGGGGCGGCTGGCTCGGTGGGCTCAGCGGGCTCGGCCGAGACCGGGCTGGCGGGTCGGCCGGTGCTGGCGGTGCGGGTCCAGGAGTGCTTCGGCTGGGCGGCCACGCCGCGGATCGTGGAGGGCCGGGTGGCGGTGCTGCTGCACCTGCTCTCTCCGGCGCGCCGTCCGGTGGCGGTCACCGACGACCTGGCCTCCTTCTGGGAGCAGGGCTACCCGCAGGTACGCGCCGAGATGCGGGGCCGCTACCCCAAGCACGCTTGGCCGGAGGACCCGTGGAACGCACCCGCCACGAGGGGGACCGGACGACGTCGGTAGGCGGGAGCGAAGCTCACCCGGGCAGTCCGGGGACGGTGGACGGCGAGTACGCATCGGAAGACGAGCACCGCGGCGGACCGGAGCTACCGGCCCTGTCGGCACCGCTGGCGCCACCGACCCCCGCCGGGCCCCGACCCGGGCCGCTCACGAACCGCCCCGGCCGGCTCACCGGCGCGGAGGGCAACCGGTCGAGCGCCGGGGCCTCACCAGGTCGAGGCGTCCAGGCGGCTGAAGCGGAAGCCGGTGGGGTTGCGCTCGGTGTCGGGGTCGGCGTCGGGCACGACGTATCCGACGATCTGGAGGTTCCAGGTGCCGCGCCCGCCCCACAGGGTGGCCGTGGTGCGGGTGCGGCCGCGCACCACCGGGAAGCCGGCGATGGTGTCGGGCTGGACGGAGACCACCTCGTGGGAGTGGTAGCGCATGGCGCCGTTGGCAATGTCGCCGAGCCACTCGACCTTGGGCTGGGGGTAGCCGGTCATGTGGGTCAGGACGCAGTAGTCGGTGAGCAGGGCGTCGATCGCCTTGGTGTCGGCGGCGACCATGGCGTCGCACAGGAGCGAGTAGAGGTCAGCGGCCGCGCGCGGCGCGATCTCGAAGGCGTGGGGGTGCGGGTGGACCTGAGTGCGGGAACGGGACAGGGTTCGGGATTCGTGGGGACGGCGACTCATAGGCCAAGAGTACGGCCCGACATCGAATATATGAGGGACCAAGAGCTCCGGCGGCCGGGTCGGGGCACGGGGCCCCGGCAGCCGCAACGGGCCGCGTGCGTCGGCTACTCCACGAGGGTGGGGATCCACTGCCCGAAGGTTGTGCGTACTGGACGAGCACCCGACCCTACGTGGAGTACACCCGCCCCTCCCCAGTGGCCCCCGACCCTCGTGCAGTACGGGCGTCTCACGACGTCGAGCAGCCACCAGCCAAAACTGGCAACGCCGCAACCGGCAACGCGAAGGGCCCGCCGTACAGCTCCTGGCTGCTCGGCGGGCCCTCCCGTGGCGGTAGCGCTGGGATTCGAACCCAGGGTGGCTATGAACCACACAGACTTTCGAGATCTGCACCTTCGGCCGCTCGGACACGCTACCTCGCCCACGAGGTTACACGGACGTTGCCCCGCTCCCCAACGCGACGTCCTGCGGTATCAGTCACGACTGACGGCGCTCCCGGCGGGCCCAGCCGGCGGGGCCCGTCAACGACGGTCGGCGAAGAAGGCGGTGAGGAGGTCCTGGGACTCCTGGGCGCGCAGGCCGGCGCGCACCTCGACCTGGTGGTTGGCGCGAGCGTCGCGCACGACGTCGCGCACCGAGCCGCAGGCCCCGGTCCGCGGCTCCCAGGCCCCCAGGACGAGTCGGGCCACCCGGGCCAGGACGATGGCGCCGGCGCACATGGTGCACGGCTCGAGGGTGACCACAAGGGTGCAGCCGTCCAGGTGGGAGTCGCCCAGAGCGGCGCCGGCGGCGCGCAGGGCGCGGATCTCGGCGTGCGCCGTCGGGTCGTGCTCGGCCTCGCGGGCGTTGGCGGCCTCGGCCAGGACCGCCCCCTCCGGCGAGAGCACGACGGCGCCCACCGGCACCTCCCCGCCGCGCCCGCCGCCCGGGCCAGCTCCAGGGCGCGCAGCATGGCGGCGTCGATGACCGGGCTGGCGGCCGGGCTGAGGGTCGGCTTGATGACCGTGCCGCCGCCCCACCCCCGGCGACCCCGCCGCTCACCGAGCGCGCCGGCGTCGGAGCCCGGGCTGAACGGGCTCGGCGGCTGCGCAGAAGAAGGTGAAGACGTCACGAGTTCATTATCTCGTTATAGGCTCCCGACGACATGCCCGGGCTCGGACAGTCGCCTGCCCCGGCGGCCCCGGCGCCGCGCCCCGGGCCAGCACCCCAAGCCCCGCGACGATCCCATAGAAGCCCCCGCGAAGACCCCACGAAAGAACGGAGCAGGTCGGTGAGCCGGTCCCCCGAATCGAGCGATGAGAGCGAGTCCGCGCCAGACGGCCCCTCCAAGGACTCAACCCGGCCGGCCCCGTCGTCGGACCGCTTCTCAGTGCTGCGACTCCCCGGCGGCTCCCTCCCCGGCACCCTGCTCGGCAAGCTGCCCGGCAAGGAGCCCCTCAACCCGGTGGTGTTCTTCGTGTCGGCCACCATCATCGCGATCGTCGCCCTGGCCGCACTCATCGCCCCCGACCTCGTCAAGAGCGCCTTCGGGGCTGCCGTGACCTGGACGAGCCGATGGTTCGGCTCCTTCTACATCCTGCTCATCACGGCCGCACTCGTCTTCATCCTGGGCCTGGCCTTCTCCCGCTTCGGGCGCATCCGCCTGGGCCCGGACAACTCGACGCCGGACTTCTCCACCTTCGCCTGGACGGCCATGCTCTTCGCCGCCGGCATCGGCACCGAGATCCTGTTCTTCGCCGTCGCCGAGCCGGTCGAGCAGTTCGTGCACCCGCCCACCGGCGACGCCCAGGCCATCCCTCCGGCCGCCCGCGCCCGCGAGGCCATCGTCCTGTCCCTGTTCCACTACGGCATCTCCGGCTGGGGCCTGTACGCCCTGGTGGGCCTGGCCATGGCCTACTTCGCCTACCGACGCCGCGACACCCTCACGCTGCGCTCCACCCTGCGCCCGCTGCTGGGGCGGCACACCGAGGGCGTCATCGGCGACATCGTCGACGCCGCGGCCCTGGTCGGCGGGGTCTTCGGCATCGCGGCCTCGCTGGGGGTCGGCGTCGTCCAGCTGAACGTGGCCCTCAACATCCTGTTCGGGCTGCCGCAGGGCTTCCCCACCCAGATCGGGCTGACCGCCCTGGCCGTCATCATGGCCACCGTCTCGGCCGTCTCCGGCGTCGACCGGGGAGTGCGCGTCTGTCCACCATCAACGTGCTGCTGGCCATCGGCCTGGCCCTGTGGGTGCTCGTCACCGGTGACGCCGCCTTCCTCATCGACGCGCTCATCGGCTCCATCGGCGACTTCTTCACCCGCTTCCCGCAGCTGACGCTGGAGACCTACGCCTACAACCGCCCCGATGACTGGCTCAACGCCTGGACCCTGTTCTTCTGGGCGTGGTGGATCGCCTGGGCGGCCTTCGTGGGCATGTTCCTGGCCCGCATCTCACGCGGCCGCACCATCCGCCAGTTCGTGCTCGGCAGCCTCTGCTGCCCTTCTGCTACATCCTCATGTGGGTGGCGATCTTCGGCAACCACGCCCTGGACCTGGTCATCCGCGGCAACGGCGAGTTCCGGGACATCACCCTGGAGCGCCCCGAGCAGGGGCTGTACTGGATCCTGGAGCACCTGCCGGGACAGAAGATCCTCATTGCCCTGGCCCTGTTCGTGGGGATCCTCTTCTACGTCACCAGCGCCGACTCCGGCGCCCTGGTCATGGCCAACCTCTCCAGCCGCATCCGCTCGGCGCGCCAGGACGCCGCCGCCTGGCTGCGGATCTTCTGGGCCGCCCTGACCGGGATCCTCACCATCGCGATGCTCGTGGCCGGCGGCATCCCCATCCTCCAGCAGGCCACGATCGTCATGGCGCTGCCCTTCTCCGGGGTCCTCATCCTCATCATGTACACCCTGTGGCGCTCCCTGAGCACCGAGGACACCTACAACCAGGCCCTGAGCCGGGCCGACCGCAACCGGGCCCTGGGCTTCAACGGCTCGGCCGCGGGGCTGGAGCAGACGCCCTGGCGCGAGCGCCTGACGCACACCCTCAACTCGGTCTCCCCCGACGAGGCCGGCAACGCCATGGAGCGGCGCATCGTGCCGGCCCTGGAGGCGGTGGCCACCGAGCTGCGCAAGGAGAACGTCTCCGCCGAGGTCTTCGTCGAGGGCCCCGAGGCGCAGGACCCCGACGACGAGCGGACCTTCCTGGGGCGTGCCAGCCTGGTGGTCTCCTCCCACCCGGCCACCGACAGCGGCGAGGAGCAGTCCAGCTCCATCGACTCCTTCCGCTACGTGGTGCGCATGGTGGTCACGCCGGTGCCCGCCTACGGCTTCGCCGTCCACGAGGCCGACGACCTCACGGTGCGCCTCGAGGTGCGCCCGCACAGCGGCGGCCAGGGCTACGACGTCGTCGACTGGAACTCCGACCAGGTGGCCCACGACGTCCTCGACCACTACGAGCGCTGGCTGGAGTACGTGGGCACCTCCGAGAAGAGCGAGTCCCGGTTCTCCCGCCGGCTCTGAGGCGCGCGCGCCGGCACCCGCTGTCGGGCCTGCCCCGACCGACCATCACCTCCCCGCCGTCGGGTCCGTCCCCGGCCCACCGTCTCCTCACCGACGTCGACCAGCCATCGACCAGCCCGCCCTCAACGCTGACGGGGACATTCCGCGCAGCCGGGGACTTTTCCTCCCGGGCGGGGCCATCCTGCGCGTGCGGGGACGGGATTCCTGTCCCCGACGGCGTCGAACGCCCCCGCCCGGAACGACACGCACCCGGCCGCGTCGAATGTCCCCCGCCAGATGCGGCCACCGGCGGCCCGAGGTCAGTCCGCCTCGACCGTGTAGGAGGCGAGGCGCTCCTGGAAGGCGGGGTCGTAGTGGTTGACGACGCCCTGCCCCTCGTCGAGGGCGGCGATGGCCCGCATGTCGGCGTCGTCGAGCTGGAAGTCGGTGACGTCTAGGTTGGTGACCATGCGCTCGCGGTGGACCGTCTTGGGGATGACGATGATGTCGAGCTGGATGAGGTAGCGCAGGGCCACCTGGGCGGCGGTCTTGCCGTACTTCTCGCCGACGGCGGTGAGCACCGGGTGAGTGAAGATGTTGTTGCGGCCCTGGGCGAGCGGCCCCCAGGACTCCAGGGCGGTGTCGTACTTGGCGTACCAGGCGCGGTTGTCGGCCTGCTGGTTGAAGACGTGGGTCTCCATCTGGTTGACGGCCGGCGGCACCTCGACATGCTGCGCCAGGTCCACGAACCGGTCGGGGAAGAAGTTGGAGACGCCGATGGCGCGGACCTTGCCGGCGGCCAGGGCCTTCTCCATGGCGCGGTAGGTGCCGTAGTAGTCGCCGAAGGGCTGGTGGACGAGCAGCAGTCGATGTAGTCGGTACCCAGGCGGCGCAGGGAGCCGTCAATGGAGCGGGCGGCGCGCTCCTCCCCGGCGTTGGAGATCCACACCTTGGTGGTCAGGAAGATGTCCTCGCGGGGCAGTCCGCTGGCGGCGACGGCCGCGCCCACGCCCTCCTCGTTGCGGTAGGCCTGGGCGGTGTCGACGTGGCGGTAGCCGACCTCGAAGGCCTCGAGCACGGCGCGCTCGGTCTCCTCCGGCGGGGTCAGGAAGACGCCGTAGCCGATCTGCGGGATGTCGACGCCATTGTTAAGAGTGATGGTGGGGGTGGAGCCGTTAGCCATAAGTTCTCCTTCGATGCGGTCGGTGTCAGCAACCTAGCCCCGCAGGCGGGCGCGATGTCGCCCCTTTCGCGCCGGGCCCAACTGGCGTGTGGGCCGCCCGACGTGCGCGCGGCGCCCTGGCCCGGCCGCCGACGGGGACATCCTGCGCGGCCGGGGACTCTTCCTTCCAGCCGGGGGCATCTCACGCGTGCGGGGACCGGACTCCTGTCCCCGGCGGCATCGAATGCCCCCGCCCGGAGCGGACTGCACGCGGCCGCGCGGAATGTCCCCGGCCGCGCAGCGCAGGATGGGGCCTGCTGGCGGACCCGCCACCCGGGAGAGAGACGTTGGGTGTCTGGGAGCGGTTGGGGCGGGGGTGCGCATCGGGAAGCGGTGGCGCGCAGTGGCCGAAACAGCCCCTACGGCGGGCCCGATGTCCAAATTGGATACAAAGGACTTTGCCGGACTGAAACGGGCGAAATGAAACCGCATGATTCCGCGGTTCCGTTGCAGGCCCGAAGAACGCGAAGCGTCCTTTGTATCCGATTTGGACACAACACGGCTGGCGCTGCGTAACTGCGGCGGGAACCCTGGCACCGGCACTGCTTCCAGCCCATCGGAGCGACGTGCCGACGCCGTGGGCGCGCACGAGGCCGGCACGCGTTGCGACGGTGCGAACCCGGCTGCGGCATTAGGCTGTCCCCATGCGCCTCCACGTTGCCGACCACCCCCTCATCGACCACAAGCTCTCCGTCCTGCGTGACGAGAGGACACCGTCGGCGGTCTTCCGCCAGCTGGTGGACGAGCTCGTCACCCTGCTCGCCTACGAGGCCACCCGCGAGGTGCGCACCGAGGAGGTGGAGATCCGCACTCCCGTGGCGCTGGCCCAGTGCCGCCGCCTGGCCGACCCGCGGCCGATCGTGGTGCCGATCCTGCGCGCGGGCCTGGGGATGCTGGAGGGCATGACCCGCCTGCTGCCCACGGCGGAGGTCGGCTTCCTGGGGATGAAGCGCGACGAGGACACCCTGGAGGTGGAGACTTACGCCAACCGCCTGCCCGACGACCTCTCGGGCCGCCAGTGCTTCGTCGTCGACCCCATGCTCGCCACCGGTCACACCCTCGTGGCCGCCATCGACTACCTGCTGGAGCGTGGGGCGCGCGACGTCACCGCGCTGTGCCTCATCGCCGCGCCCGAGGGGGTCAAGACGCTGGAGGACGCAGTCGGCGAGCGCGCGAACGTCACGGTGGTGACCGCCGGGGTCGACGAGCGCCTCAACGAGCACGCCTACATCGTGCCCGGTCTGGGCGACGCCGGGGATCGCCTCTACGGCATCGTCGACTGACCCACCGCCCCGTCCAACCACACTATTTCAACGGCTCGGTCGGAGGCTGACGTGCCCATTCTGTGACCTCGAGCCATAGATTTCGTTAGGCTCGGGAGACATGACGACGGGGCACTCACCTTCTGCTGGCGACTACGACGCGACAACGGCTCTCAGCAGGTTCGCCTCGCCGCAGGACCTCGAGCGGATCGCTGAGACTCGCCCCGACCTGCACTCGATCCTGGCGACCAACCCGTCGATCCCGCCTCGGGTCCGCGAGATACTGGAGCAGTCCGACGACGCCGTCGTACGGGAGGTGCTGGCGCGCCAGACCGGTCGTGGCGCTCAGTCGGCGCAACCGGCGCAGCCTCCTGTCCCGGGCGAGATCGGCCCGATGGCTCCGACGATGGCGGTGGGGACAGCTGCTGGGACGGCGGGCGCGGCACCCCAGCAGGCAGCGCCCGCCACTTCCGGATACGCGCAGGTTCCCCAGGAGTATGGCGGCCACCAGCCGGGGGCGCCCGGAGCGGCACCGCAGGGAGGCTCGCTTCAGGGGGCCTCCCCTCGGGGTATGGGAGCCGCGGCGCCTCAGGGTCCGCAGGGCCCGCCCTCCCCGGTCGCCCAGGCAGGACAGCCCGCCGCGCCGCAGCCAACTGCCCAGGGGTACTCGGCGTCCTCGATGCGGCAGCGGCTCAGCCCCTGGACCAACAGACTGCGATGCCGCCCGGGGTGCCGAGCCGGGTGCCGTCGGAGTACGGAGTGGGCCAGGCCTACGACTCGGGGCCGGCATACGGTCCGGGCCAGCCGGCCGCGCCGGCCTATGGAGTACCGATGTATGCGCCGCCGGCGCCGGTCCCGAAAAAGCACCGCCTGCTCAAAGTGGTCGCCATCGTTCTGCCGATCATTCTCGTTCTGGGCGCTGGAGGGGCCGCCGCCTGGTACTTCCTGGGGCGCAGCGAGGCCTACTTGGGTTCGACGTACGTGACTCCGTCGGGGGCCTGGGCGAACGGAGCGGACAAGGCCTGGAGCTTCGACGTCGACCCTCATGAGGATCCTTACGTATTCGGCGATCACCTGGTGATAGTCGACAAGGGGTCCGACACCCTGACTGCTTACAGCCCGCTGGGCGATAATATGAAGGAAGCATGGAAGACGACCATTGATGACGGAGACTTCAGTTCATCGTATGACGCTTCCTCCGTTCTCCTGAAATGGGGGGAAAATACGCTGGTTCACAAGTCCACCCTCATTGACCTGAAAACCGGGGAGACCTCGAAGGCGCCCTGGGGAGAAAGCAATCCTGTCTTAATTGTCGGCGACACTGCTATTTCCTGCAAGGAAAGCGATAAGTGCACCTCCTGGGGGGCAAACAAAAAACAGAAGTGGTCGCGCAAGATTTCCGGAGCAGGAAGTCGCTTCGAATCACTGGACATGTTCAATGCAACTTTCCTGGTCAAGGACGAGCAGCGCTACCTCGCGCTGTTCAATGCCGTCATCAACATCGATAACGGCGAGACCCTGTTCCTTGGAGGGGGATCGAAGATCGATTCGAACCTTGTCACCTGGTACTTCCAGGACGGCTGGGGAACCTTGGATATGGAGGGCGACTCTGAGTCCGGTTCGAGTTCATCGGCCAACAGGGAGTACAAAGTGACAGTTTATGATTTCAAGGGGAAGAAACAGGGCGGCTATCGAGAGACCCTGCCTGCACACGAGAATGTTGTCGAGGAAGACAAGAAACTCCCCACGGCCGAGGAGCATCGCGCCTACTTCAAGGACCAGGACTTCAGTGACGCCAGCCTGACCGCAAAATCCAACAGCGACGGCTGCATCACTCGGATCAAGCCCAAGCAAAGCAGTTCCATCAACGTTCCCAAGGCGGACACGAACAGTATCTTCTCTGGATGCCCGTCTTCGGCGAAGAGCTCTGAGGATGGCCGCATCGTCAAGTTGATGGTCATGAATCGCGGGGACGCCAATACGATAACCGCGCTTATCAACGTCAAGACCGGGAAGGAGATTAAGTTCAGCGGAATCGACTTGGAGAATGAGGATACGCTCATCATCGCCAAGCCCGACCTCATCATCGGCTACAACAAGTTTGACGGCAAGGTCATCGGCTTCAAACCAGCCTCCTAGGGCTGTGCCACATCGGCACTGATGCGGCACTTTCGGGAACGTCCCGCGTGGCCGGGCGCGGTCTACTCCAGCCTGGGATGCCTCGCGCGCGGGGTGACTGGCTTCTCGTCCCTGACGGCGTTGATCACCCTCACTCTCGCAGCTCCACACCGGCTCTGGTCAGGAGGCTGTGTACCCGCGCGGTGGAGTAGCCCGATTGAGTCGAGATCTGCTGAACTGACGTCCCCTTCGCATACTCATCGGCCAGGATCCGGGCGACGCGATCCGAGAGCCAGTCACTCATCTGCTCATTGGGTTCCAGGTGCGGCAGGGGAATCGATATCACCGCCGGCGTATCCCCGCTGAGCCTTGCCCCTGCGGCGTGATCTCCTCATCCGACTCATTGCCCCACACGGACCAGCCCGGTCGCGCGTAGCGGGCGAACATCTCCAGGTACGGACCCGGCGAGCAGGACTCGATGAGGTCGTACTGCTCGTCGGGCTTGCGGCTGTGCTCACGCTTGCGCGTCTCGATCATATTGACCGTTGAGCGCCCCGGCGCCAGTGTTCTCATGGATCCTTTAACACCGAACAGGATTGGCTCCGTGACATTGCGGAAGTAGAAGCCGACGCCGCGGCCGTCCGGCCCGCCGTCTTTGCGTCGCTTGGCCCAGATGATATTCGAGACGTAGCGGAACCCCCACGCCTGCATCACCTCCAGGCCCTCAGGAAGAAGGGCATTGGGAACCCACAGGTACAGGTGGGCATTCACTGCGGTCACGTCACCGACCGGAAGCTCCGTGATCTCCTCGAGGGACATCGTCCCGTACCTGCCCAGACGATGGTGCTCGGGAGCGACCTTGCCGGTTCGATTGGTGAACCGCCACGGAGGGTCGGCCAGAACGGTCTGAAATCCTCCTTCTACTGTAGGAAGTGGAGCGATTTCCGCGGAGGATCCCAGAGCCTTGTACACTCCTTAGATGTACCAGAAATAGATCTGGTTTGTCACTCGTGAGGTCTTTTACGTGGATGGGGACCGCTCGCATCCCACGTCATCCAGCCGGACTCCCGAGCGCCGCCCCACCGGGGACCGGCGGGACTGGCGCGGATCGCGCGCTTCCGCGGCGACCACGGACGACCGCATCCCAGATGCCGGCGGGGACATTCCGCGCGGCCGGGTGCGGTCCGCTCCAGCCGAGGGACAGCCCACGCGTTCGGGGACAGGATTCCCGTCCCCGACGACGCCGGCGTCCGCCCGCGACACGTCCCCGGCCGCGCAGATGTGTCCGCCCGAGCCGCACCCGCCACCCGACCCCACCCGCATCAACACGAGGAGGCCGGTCGCGGTCGGCCTTTCGACCAACCACACCGGCCCCACGCACGAACCTCAACCGGCCCTCGGCACAGCCTTCCGATGTCAGAACGCCGCAACGACCGCCCCGTCAGGCAGAGTCTTGTTGATGTAGTCTACGCAGCTTTTCGTCGTTGAGGAGCTTGGCGGAAAAGGCTTCTTGGGTGCTCGTTGTCCTTGTCCTCCTGCGCACGACAAGCTGGTTTGAGTACTCAGGTCCTTGCCGCCCTTCTCCAGGACGAGCGCGTCCTTCTTGGGGTTCAGCCCGGCAGTCGATGGCGTAGTTGCCGTTGATGACCGCGGCCTCGGCGTCGAGGGCATCGACATGAACCTGGGCGCCGTCAACCGTGGTGAACTTCAGCTTCTTGGGGTTGGAGGTCACGTCGGTGTCGCTGGGCAGCTCGGCGGACTTGTCCAGCTCGATGAGGCCGGCCTGGGCCAGGAGCTTGAGGCCACGCCGACGTGTTGGCCGGGTCGTTGTTGGAGGACGATCGTGCCGCCCTCGCCAGTGCTCCTTGACGTCCCTGTGGCCCTTGGAGTGTAGAGTACCCATGGGCTCGATGTGGACGTCGGCGATGGAACGAAGTCGTAGCCTTCTCCTTGTTCTGCTGAGCCAGGAAGTTGGGGGTCTGGTAGAAGTTGGCGGCCAGCAGGCCGTCCTCCAGCGAGTTGGGCGTCTGGTGATCGTTGATCTCCTTGATGTCCAGCCGATGCGGATCCCTTGTGTGGGTTGTCTGGACCCGCTTGAGGGATCTCGACATGGGGCAGGGGTGGCACCGATGGTGATCGTGGCGGTGTCGCCGTCGACACTTGATGCCCCGAGCCTCGCCCTTACCGGACTTGGAGCAGGCGGCCAGAGGGTGAGGGCGGCGGCGGTGGCCCAGGCCACCGGCGATGACGGTGCGCCGAGGTGACGGAGGACATGGTGGTTTCCTTTCGCGAGGGCCGGGCGGCGAGTGACAGGAGAGAGTCTTGAACGGTGCTGCCGACAGCGCAACCACCAGTTCTGGGCGGCTGCGCGCCCTACCCGCTGGTGATCGCCTCGGCGGTGGTTCACCAGCGGCTGGCTGCTATCGCCGACCAGCTGGATGATGCCGACGATGCCACGACAGCCGACGACCACGGTGATGACCATGACGTCCACCTGGTTGCGCTGGTAGCCGTACGCTGGATGGCGGGTCCCACGCCGCCGCCGCCCACGGCGGCCATGGCGGAGTAGCCAGGAGGGTGATGATGGTGACGGTGGCCGACTTTGGATGAGGATCGGCAGAGGCCTCGCGCGAGGACCCCCCAGGTGATCTGCCGCCCGGAGGCCCCCATCATGAGGGCGGCCTCGACCTTGCCGCGGTCGACGTCGTTGATGGCCGTCTCCACCAGGCGCGCGTAGAAGGGGATCGCGCCGATGGTCAGCGGCACGCAGGCGCCTGCCCACCCGAGGTGCCCACGGGCAGCCGGGTGAGCAGGATGAGGGCCACCATGAGGATGATGAAGGGCATGGGCGCCCGATGTTGACGATCTGGGAGCGCGCCAGTACGGGGTCGGGTTGCGGAACTGGCTTGCCCGGTGGAGACCAGGGCCAGCCCCAGCAAGCCGAGGATGACTGTGATAGCGGAGACGAAAGGTCATCGTGAGGGTCTCAACGAGGGCGTAGCCGAGCTTGTTCTGGATGGCCGGGTTGTCGAACCAGGTGCGGCTGCTCGGCACGGCGGCCGCCTGGCTCAGCGGAAGGAGGATCGAGTTCATGAGCGGACCTCCGCAGCAATACCGGCGTGGCACCAGGGTGCTCACGGCCTGTTCGGTGTCGGACACGGGGACGGTGACGAGCCGGGCGCCCGATCTGGGCCTGCGATCGTCTCGAACGCCCGGCGACATGTCACCGGCTCGAGCACCATGGACGTCGAGGGCGACGGCGGCGGCGGCTGGCCCCGGGTGGTGGCGGTGATGGAACGTCGATGACGCTCTCCCCGTTGGCGACGGCGGCCTCGGGCACCTTCGGGAAGGGCACGATCTCGCGCGAGCCGGGGAGTCGACGTCGAGCGCGATGTCCTCGGGCGGCCGCTCTCACGATCTTGCCGGCCTCAAGCAGGCTGACGAGTCAGACCTGGCGGACCACGCTCATCTCATGGGTGATGATGATGACGGTCAGGCCCAGGGTGTCGCGGACGTTCTTGATGAGGTCGAGGATGGAGCGGGTGGTCTCCGGGTCCAGGGCGGAGGTGGGCTCGTCGCACAGGAGGACCGCCGGGTCGTCGGCCAGCGCCGGGCGATGCCGACGCGCTGCTTCCAGCCGCCGGAGGCTGGGAGGGTAGGGAGCCGCCGCGGTCGGCAGGGCCCACGGTCGAGCATGCGCTGACGACCGGTGGCGCCTCCCGGGGACGCCCGCGAGCGCCAGCGGATGAGGCGATGTTCTGCGCCGTGGTGCGCTGGTCAGGAGTTCGGCGTGCTGGAAGACCATGCCGATGCGGCGTCGGGCCTCGCGCAGCTGACTGGCCGACAGGGCGGTCATGTCCTGGCCGGCGACGCTCACGTGGCCGCTGGTGGGGCGCTCCAGGGAGGTCAGGCAGCGCACGAGCGTGGACTTGCCGGCCCCGGAGGTGCCGACGATGCCGTGGATGGAGCCGGCGGCGACGTCGAGTGAGCCCGTCAGGGCGCGCACCTGCACTGCGCGGGCGGTGAACCTGTGGACGTCGCGCAGGAGATGACTCAGGCTCGGAGAGCCGGGCACGTCACGTCTTCGGACCGGCCGGGCTCGGCGGTCGACTGTTCACTGGTTGTCACGTATTCCTCCATCGTTTCTGGCGGAAGCACCCCCGCACCATGAGGTTGCTGCAGATGTCGTCGAGCGGGTCTCTCGGTTTACTGGATGGCGCTGGTAACCGCAGCGCCGCCTTGGCGACGCAAGCGAGCCACCTTCAGGGACCGGTCACGCCCATCGACAGCGTTCCCGAAGGTGACGGACGAGCCGGGGCGGGCGGGGCGGTGCGACAGGGTTGCACAGGGCCCTTGGCGCGACTTTCGGCCCAGGCCGTTCAGGGCCCCCACTGGCCGGCGGCTTTCGCTCACCGTGCTCGCCAGCCATCACCCACCGCTCAGCCGGACCTCAGTCCGCCCGCCACCGGCGCTCCGCAACATCCTGGCTGTTCCCAGGTCACGTGTCGGTGCCGCTACTCGCGCCCGCACAGGGCAACGTGTTTGGATCTGCTCATGAGTGCGACCTTGGGCCGACCCCCCGACATCCTGGGAGAGCCGTGTTGTACGCCGTATCGGTGACCGAGTCACCCACGAGCGCGCCTGCGCCGACCACGCCCGTGCTCGTCTTCCAGCGTGAGGCGGCCGGCCAGGCCAGCCGACCCCGGCACTCGCGCGCGGTCCTCTACCTGCACGGCCACAGCGACCACTTCCGAGACCCACCTGGCGGGCCTACCTCTGACGCCCGGCTTCGAGTTCTGCAGCGCGCTGGATCTGCGGGCCTGCGGGCAGGCGGTGTCAGACACCCCTCCCGCGCGGCGTGCGCGACCTGCGCGTCACTGACGAGATCGCCGAAGCCTGCGCATTATCCGCTCGAGCACGAGGACGACGTCGTCGTCCTCAACGGGCACTCGACCGGCGGGCTGCGAGGCGGGCATCTGGGCGGCCGAGCGGGACCAGTGGATGCGCTCGTCCTCAACTCCCCGTGGCTGGACCTGCGCGGGTCAGCGCTGTGCGCTCCTACGCTCGCCTTCGTGGACCTCCTCTCGCCGGGACCCCGAGCGCGTCATCGGCCCGAAGCCGGGCGGCGGCGATGAGGACAACTGCAGTGGCGGCCCTGCACCGAGCGCTGGCGCGGCGAGTGGGACTGGGACCTGGCGCTCAAGCCGGCGCCGTCCTTCCGGTGCAGGGCCGGGTTCTGGCGGGGATCCGGCGTCTGCGGCGCGGTCCACCACGGGCTGGGGATCCGGGTGCCGATCCTCGTGTGCCGCTCAGCGGCCAGTAGCGGCGTCAGGCGAGCCTGGAGGGCGCAGCGCTCCGACGTCGTCCTCGACGTGGAGCGAATCATCGACCGCTCCCAGTACCTGGGCGACGACGTGACCGTCCGCCCAGATCCCCGAGGCGTCCACGACCTGGCCTGTCCAGGGCCGCTGGCGCACGCCGAGTACCTTCGAGCCGTCATGCGCTGGCTGGACAATCGCCGCACTGAGCGCCTGCACTGATCGCTGAAGACCTCGGTCGCGGGCGCGGCGAGGCTGCTCGGCGATCTCGTCGCTGACCCGTTCGACGACCTCGAGGGTGTCGAGGAAGTCGACCGTAATGTGCCGTATACCGGGGTCGGGCACGTTGAGGACGCTGGGAGGACCCGCCCCGCGGTGACCGCCTCGGCCTGCTGGGCGGAGGCCGGGTCGAGCCTCGCGGTACGTGCGGATGCGGTTGGGCTCGGCCCCAGGCCCGCAGCGCCTCGCTGCAGGACATTCCAGTGGGGTCGGTCAGGCCAGCGGGAGGTCGGCCTCGGCGATCTCGGCGTCGGTGACGCGGTGGGCGGTGTGGGGAGGCGATGGCGCTGCCCGTGGCGCCTGGACGTCGTCGGCGCCGACCGCCGGCCTCGGTCAGGACGCAGCGGGCCCGGGGTCGATGGGGTTGCCGCGTTCCTCGTCGGAGACGCCGAGCGGAGGTGACGGTCACCGCCAGCGAGTCAGCACCGGCGGCAGCGAGGCGGTCGCGCAGGACGATCTCGGCCATGGCGGGCAGCAGATGTTGCCGGTGCACTCGCGAGCGACGGTGAGAGCCCGGCGCCGCGGCAGCCGGGCAGCGCGGCGGGCGCAGTGGAGAAAGCGGAAGAGGAGGCGGCGGCGGTCGTCTCGGTGCTGGCGTCGAGACTCGTCCCGAGCACCGCACGCAGCTCGCCTGTCCACTGACCTGTCACTGACGCAGCCCCCGACCGAGGACGTGCGCTCGCCGACGGACATCTCAGCGCGCGAGGACACTCTCCCCGGCGGGACAACCTGCGCGTGCGGGGACCGGATTCCTGTCCCCGACGGCGTCAGAATGCCCCGTCGGAAGGACACGACCCAACCGCGCAGATTGTCCCCGCCGACACGAGGTGAAAGCGTCCGCGCGGTCGTACCTAGGTTGCGCAGTCGTGCCCTGAACCCTCGACAGCGCGGCGCCAAAAGGCTCGACCGCGACGAGCAGACTGCGTGCCGGTGTTGTACTGGCAGATTGCTCGGCCGGGCGGCTGCGCGAGCCCGAGCTGGAAGCGCGCGGCCGTCGAGGACGTCGGCGACCAGGCAGGCCACGACAGAGTCCTTGTCGCTGGTGCCGGCCAGGACCGCCGTCGGGCGGGCGTCCAGCCGCGGGTGGGGCAGGAACCGCACCACCGGGCGGGTGCGGTGCAGCCGATGAGCGGCCTGGACCCGCTCTCTCGCGCACGTGCCTCGACGTCGATGGAGAAGCGGTAGCGCTTGAGGGAGTCGCCCACGGGCCGGGACTCGATGCGCGAGAGATTGACGCCGCGGGCGCTGAACTGCTCGAGCATGTCCAGCAGGGGCGCCGGAGCGGTCGTGCGGGAGGTGGACCAAGCAGGGTGGTCTTGTCGGCGCCCGGTGGGCTCGCCCACGCGGCCGGGCAGGTCACGCCTTGACGAAGCGGGTGACGGCGTCGGGGTTGTCCGCCGCGCAGCGATGACCTCAGCCCGTACTGCTTGGCGTGAGCGGGTTTGCACAGGACGGCCGCGAGTGTGTCCCCCTCGGTGGTGCCAGCGCGCGGGCGGGCGCCGGTGGAGAGTCCCGGCGACTACGGCTACTCGAGGAGGTTCTGGTGGACCCAGCGCGGCACTGGGCCCAGGCGTGCGGGTGGGTGGAGATGGCCTGCGTCCTCCAGGCGGGTGCCGCGGCCCCGCCAGGACGAAGGTGATCGGCACGGCCATCTCGGCGGCGATGACCAGGGGCGTGGAGGCCACGGGTTGTCCAGCGTGGCGTTGACCCGCCCTCGACGGAGTTCTCAATGGGCGACGGCGAGCTCACGTGCGCTCGCGCAGGTGGTCCCAGAGCGGTGAGCACGTCCGGGCGAGGGTCCGGCTCGTGACGGGGCGACCTGGCAAGCCGCAGCATCTCGGTGAAGGTGCCGGCGGCTAGGAAGGACCAGAGCGGAGCAGGGGCGCAGTCATGGGCTGGGGTAGCCGGTCGGGCGGTCGGGCGGCGGCGGCTGCTCCGTGGGACGCAGGGCCCTCGCAGGCAGCAGGCCAGTCCTGGCGCCGGGACTGGTCGAGTTGACGGCCAGGTCCGGCCAGACCGGCCTCCCACAGACTCCCCGCCGGAAAGCCGTTCCTGAGGTTCTCCTGCGCCCTCCCGTGACGCCGCCGGGCCTGGCAGGCTCAGGGGCCATGGTGTCTTCACCAAGCACGACGACGGCGGTCTCACCCGCCCTGGAGGCGCAGGGCCTGACTGGCTCGCCGAGGCGATGGCCGACGGCGGGGCGCACGTGGTGCCAGTGACCAGCGGCCCGGGCCTGGCTGGAGCCGCGGCGGCGACGACCGGCGTGACGCCCGGCCGGGGCAGAGGGCTTCGGTCGGGCTCTGGCCGTCACCCCGCCGCAGGCGCGGCCTTCAGGCGGCGCCTCCCGCTGGGACGGCCGGGCGCAGATGGGCCCGCTCGGACATCCGGTTGCGGCCGCACGCCGTCGAGGAGGGCGAGCCGCGCCGCTGGGGCGAGTTCTACGCCGAGGACCGGATCCTGCCCTACCTGCGGCCCAGTCGGGACAACGGCTCGATCAGCGCCGGTGGGGCCGGAGTCGTCGAGCGGCTGTGCGAGCGTCTGCGCGACGGCGACTTCGACACCGACAGCGGCCTCGTTGCGCGGCGCGCGCCGGCGACGCGCGGTCGCGGTACCACGCGCGAGGACGTGGTGCGGCAATGTCCTGTGGTCCCCCGGCCGATGAGGGCCTGCCAGTGGAGCGCCGCGACGGGCGGCCTCGACGCCTGGGAGCTCGACGGGCAGACACCCGTGGGCGGGCCAGCCGGCGGGCCGACGGTGGTCGGCGTGCTCATTGACCCGATGGCGCAGGGCGCGCACGCAGAGACCGACCTGGCGGCCCTGGGCGTGTTCGGGCAGCGCTACCTGGATCGCATCTACGCGGCCTGCACGAGGTCTCGCCGCTGGCGGAGGGCTGGCGTGAGCGGGTGGATCTGCTCTCCTGGCATCCTCATGATTGCGCCTTCCTCTTCGGCGGGGGCTGTGGCGGGGAGGCGGTCTCCGTGGCCCGCCAGTACCTGTGAGCGACCCGGCCCCGTGGGCTGGTCGGGTGAGACCTCGACGACGTCAACAGCGCCTGGTGCGCGGGGTCGTGTACGTCCTCGTGCTGCTGGTGGTCATCGGCATGATCCTGGCGGTGGTGGGCGGCACTCGCCACCGCGGGCCCCCGACGGCGCCGGAATCCGAGGCAGCGCCGGCGTCCCCAGGCGACGTCGGCGCCGGCCTCTCCGATCGCCTCAGCCTCGCACTCGTCTACGGCCGGCGCCGGTGGTCGTCCTGGCGACGAACAATCTCACCTGGGCGGACCTGCAGAACAGGCCTCCCGCGAAGGCGCGGTGAGGCTCCGGCTCGTCCGGCGTCGGCTCGGCGGCCGACCGCCTGCTGGCCTTCGCCCGGCGGGGCGAGCCGATGAACCTGTCCATGCGCACCCCGGCGGACCGCACCTGCCCGACGCCTGGCTCACCCTGGGCCGGGCAAGCGCGCGAGCGCCATCGAGGCGGCCGCTCGCTGCGCCGGCCCCACCACCGCGATCCCCGCAGCACCCCCTGGTCGAGGGCGCTCGGGCGGGACGTCTCGATCCAGACCGTCGGCCCCGGAACGCAGCTGCCACAGGAGCACCGGGGGGCTCGGCGACAGGCCCGCCCCTGTGGCGCCGTCGGTGGCCGATGCCTGGCCGCCGACGCGGACCTCACCATCGTCGACACCGCGAGCGCCGCCTCCCGCAGACGCCGAGCGGATCGCCGCCCTCGACGAGGCCCTGCGCACGGTCAGGGAGCAGGCGCGCCCGCACTCGCATCATCGTCGCCTCCTGGCCGACGACGAGGCCCCGGCCAGATGGCGGTCCTGCCCGCGGGCACGCAGAGCGCGCGGCGCCTCAAAGGGTCTTGTCGTCGCCGACTCCACGCGCCGGCCGGGTCTGGCCCAGCGACCGACCTCACCCCGACTGCTCGTCTCCGCCCTGGCCGCCGCCGCGACCCGGCCTTCGACGGCCACGCGCTCCACGCTGCCCGCGACTGGCCGCGCGGGCGTGGCAACGGCGGCTGCACCACGGGGACGCCACGCATCTCGCGGCTCGCCGACGACCCTGCACGCCCGCGCGCCTCTCAGGCCACGGTCATGCGGGCCGGCGCCCTGCTCATGGGCCTGGTAACGGCGCTCCTGGTCTGGGCGGCCGTCGCGCTCGCAGCCCGAAGGCGAGCCGGCGCGAGGCTCTCCGCCGCCGGGTCACGTGGGTGGCCGTCTACCTCAGCAGCCTGCCGACAGCCTTGCTGCTGGTCAATGCTACGCCCCGTGGTGGCGCGTGGGTGCCCAGGCCGGTTCCCCTCAGGGTGGGCCTCACTCGTCGCCGTGGTCACGGCCGCGCTGGTCGCGGCCGGGATCGTGGGCTGGCCGTCGCGATCGTGGCGCTGGTACGACGGCGCCCGGCGCCCCCGCTCCGCCGCCTCACCGAGTCGCTTCACCCGACTCACCCGCCGCTGCGGCCGCCCCCGAGCCGGCCGGTTCAGCCGACACCCCTCCGCCCGAGGGGAGGCCTCAGCCGAGCCGCCACCGGACGAGGCCGACAGCCCCACCCCTTCGCGTCGTTGTCTCCACTGCTCACGGAACGAGCCTGACGGCACTGCTGGTCGCGGCGGCGATCCCGCTGGCCTGGCTGGTCGACTGCCGCGGGCAGCGCCTCTGGCCTTCAACAACCCACTGGGCATGAGACGCAGTGGTGGCGGGCCACGTTTCTACAGGGGTGTCGAATACGGCTTTCGCACTGGTGGCCGGCGCGCTCGTCGTCGTCATCGCCAGTGCCTGGGTGCGCTGGGCGGCGGACGGCGGAACGCACTGCTGGTGACGGCCCTGCTAGGCGAGGCGGCGCTGCTCGTCGATGGGGCCCCGCAGCTGGGCGCGGATGTGGGTGGTGCCCTGACTCTCGGGTGCCGACGCTGGCCTTCCTCGCTGCGGGCCTGGCGGGTTCTGCGCCTGAGCTGGCGGCGTTGGCTGGCCATCGGTGCCGCAACGATCTGGTGGTGGGCGGCTGCCGTCGTCGACCTCCTCCGACCCGGTGGGGCCCCACGCACCTGGGGCGCTTCGCCCGTCGGTGGCCGACAGCTCGGCCGCCCGGCGTGCTGAGGCGCAGAGGCTCACGCGCTGGTCGGCCTTCGTCACGAAGCCGGTCATGGCGGCAGCCCTGGCCTGCGCCGTGGTCATCGTGGCGGCGGCCCTGTGTGGGGTCGCCGGCAGGTGCAGGCCTGGCGCTCCGGCACGAGCCCTACGCCTGGCTGCCGCCGCCCACGGGGACATTCCACGCGTGGGGACGGGAATCGGTTCCCCACGCGTGGAATGTCCTCCCGCGCGATGGGTGACGACGGCGCTGAAGTCCCTAGGGGTGTTGACGCTCGTGGCCGTCCTGGTCAACGACTCCGGTGTCACGATGGCGCGACTTCATCCTGGCGGCAGCTCCCGCCACTGCTGGCGCTGACGCTGACCGGGAGTGAGTCGGCCTGTCGCCTCTCGGCCGTCTCCGAGGTGCCTGCAGTCCTCAGCGTGGTGCGACTTCTCGGCGGGCTCGGCGTCGTCGTCCGGTCTTGGGGGCTGCGGCACGCGCGGTGAGGCGAAGAAAGTGGTCTCTGCTCGGCGGCCGCCCTCTCGAAGGAGGCGCGCGGCAGCGCAGCGCGCAACTTGCGCCCAGGTCACGGCCCGCAAGGACGTCCTTGCTAGAGGCGCGGTGCATCGTGCCAGCCGGTCGTTACCAGTGACGCGGTGGGTGATGTCGCAGGGGACCTCGATGACGGCGAGCCCCGTCACGAGGACGTCGATGGTCAGGGCCGACCTCCACCCCCAGCCGTCGGCCAGAGGCACCGCCTTCTCATAAGCCTCACGGCTCAGGCATCGCTGACCGGACAGCGGCGGCACGAAGCCACCAGTGGACAGCGAGATAGCCGCCTGGCGACGCGCACGACCCGGCCGCGGCCACCGAGCTGAGACTGCTTGGGGAACCGCGATGGACATGTCGACTACGCGCCGACGACCGAGGGCACCAGCTCGGCGCAGGAGGCGGCCGGTCCCCAGGTCGGCGTCGATGAACAGCAGCAGCCGGGCGGGACCGTCGGAGTAGTCGCGCATGGCGACGGAGGCCCCGGTCTCCATGGCGGAGAGCCTTCCCGCGTGAGAGCACGGAGTGGCGGACGGTCACGGCGCCCGGCGGCGCGGGCGTGATCCTGGGTTCCGTCAGTCGAGCCGTCGTCGACGACGATGACGAGTCCACTCGCGGGATGGGCGGCAGGCCGGGCGAGTGGTGGCGATGCGCTCAGCCTCATCCTTGGCAGGGATGACCACGGCAACGCGCTGGTCGGGGCCGCTTGGTGGAACTCACTCCCCAGGGTATCAGACTCCCGGCCTCCAGCCGATACCTGAGCGCCCTCGTTGTCGCACGCCTTTTTGTGAGGCCCGTCAAGTTCTGCGATCTCATGCCGTCGGCGCGGAATCCTCGGGCTCGAGCACAGCGCAGGCACGCCGCCGACCCCCGCGCACGTCGCGTCGGCCGCCTCCGACACGCCGGTGCACACGGGAGGCACCCTCGCCCTTTCAGACTTTCTCCTGGGTGCTCTTGTGTCAAACCTTCAGCATGGGACCACGGTCCCCGAAAACTCAGAAATCTTGCAGCAATGAATCAGGTTCCCCTCGTTCGGGAGCTGGAGTCACGTATTTCGGCATGTCACACCCGGTTCTCGTGGCACAGTGGAGACAAAGGAGCCCGTCAACGGAGCCGGGTTCGCCGGCGCATTTCAGCGTCCTTCCGGTGTGCCGGGGCGACTCCTGCCGCCCCGGCACGCTGGTCCTCCAGCCCTGCATCCTTCATGCGGGTCAGTGCAAGGCGCTTGCGAGCAGATCGGAGCCCCACGCTGCCGCAGGTCGATGCCCCGGTTGTGGAAGGCGCGCGGGTCCAGCTCACCACCCTCGGTGCGGGCCTGCGCCTGGGCACTGCGCCGACCGGCCTGCCAGACCCGCTCCCCCACCGCGTGTGAGGCCAGCGGCTGGGCGGCCACCCCAGGTGCCGGGAGACCTCGAAGCGCAGGCGCCCCTCGGAGATCACGGTGTGGTGGCGCAGCACAGCGGTGACGGTCGCCCGGTTCCACTCGCGGCAGGCCCCGGGGGCTGAGGCGACGTCGTCAGGCACAGGGAGCCGGGAGTGGACGCCCAGGTCACGGACCCGAGCCAGGCGCCAGCGGCGTGCCGCCAGGCGGCGAAACGGTCTCGGGCGTGGGCATGAGCCCGAGCTCGTCGGCGAGGACTCGGCGCCAGGCCCCAGCCTCATCGCAGCCGGGCACGGGGCCCAAGTAGCGCTGCCAGGCGGTCAGGCGCGTACTGGTGGCGTGCGCGGCGAGTGGACGTAGTGGCCGGAACCGACTCGGTGCAGGACCGTGGTCCGCTCCATCCACAGCCACACCAGCTGCTCACCGTCAGCCAGAACGCATGACGACGCCGGGCGGCGCTCCCGCCGGTTCCGCGCGGCTCCTCGTGACGGACAGCGCCGTCGCGGGCTCCCCGAGAGCGCACCGGGGGCGACCGCAGGCCGTCCCGGTGGGTCGAGATCCGGCCGACGAGGCGTCCCAGGCCTCATCGGCGACTTCCTGCGCCCAGGTCGTGTAGTCCTCCGCGCGCAGGGCGCGGTCGGGTCGGCTTGCAGGTGCCGGTTGAGGGACTGCTGGCATCGGCGCGGGGCCCAGGACGTCGGCGGCGATGGCGTCCTGCTCGGCGATGACCCGCTCCAGCTCTTCGGTGGCCCAGGCGTAGGTCTCAGGGTCCACCGGGTGCCCAGGACGCAGCGCATCCACAGGAGCGTGGCGCTGCAGGCCGACGCCCTCAGCCTGGGGAGCCCGCGGCGGAGCGTCGTGCGCAGGTGGGGAGGCGAAAGTCAGCGCGGCGCGCGGCGGGCGACGATGTCCGCCTCCTGGAGCTGGACGTGCAGGGTGGCGGCGCAGGTCCCTCAGGCAGCCCCGGGTCCGACGCTCAGGCCGGGTCGCGCGCCTGCCCGGCGACGACGTCGACCTGGCTGGGCGGGGCAATCGCACCGGCCTCGGCGGAGGCGGCCAGGGAGGCAGCCAGCCCCTCCAGGGCGGCGGGCAGCACCTCCAGACGGGTGCGGTGCGGGTTCCAGGCATCCTCCCACGCGGCCTCGGCCTCAGCGAGATCCGCCTCCTCGGAGCCCGGCACGGTCGGGGGCCTCAGGGGGCCCAGTGCAGCTGACGGGCGATCTGCTGGAACGGGAGGGAAACCGAGGGTTCCGCCCTCCTCCCCAGCGGAGATGAACTGGATGGAGGTCTCCAGACGCTCCAGGAGGTGGCGGCGCAGGAGCTCGTCGGAGCCGGTCGAGTGCTCGACGGCGGCCACGATGCGCAGGAGCGCTCGGCACTGGGACGCTCGACCAGCCCCGCGGGCGAGTAGTCGGGCAGGATGGCCCGCCAGGTGAGACCGGTGCGGGCGGCCGCCTCGGGGTCGTGTGCGCACAGAAGCAAAGGCGTACTCGTCGGCAAGGTCGCGCAGGACGACGCCGGCCGCCGCGGTCTCGGAAGGCGAATGGACCGAGGGCGGGTGGCGGACTGGGCGGAGGTGTGGGCGGCGGGCGCCGCGGGCGGCTGCCTCGACCTCACGCACGCTCGGGGGCGCCCGGCCGTGCGGACGGCCGCCAGGTTCCTGAGCTCGGTGCTGCGGATGAACCGGCGGCCGCTCGGGCGGCCCGGTACTCCACCAGCGGGCTAGTCGCGGGGGCGAGGTGCGACGTCCGCCGTGTCGGCGGGGGCGTCCTGCGCGTGGGAGCCGGCCGCAGAGGGCAGCAGGTCCGGTTGGAAGTGCTTTTGAGGAGTGATCGGTCATAACAGCCAGGCCTTTCGCTTCACTCGCCCACATGGCGTGCGGGCCCGGCGGCGGCATTGCCGTCTCCGGGGGTGCCGGAAGCGGAACAAAGGTCCGCCAGGCATCGCAGATCTGACGGCGAAGAGTTTGATGAATTGGTGGACGCCCGCTCTGTTCGACGTGCGGCGGGCGCGGGCTGGAACTGGTGCTGGTCCAGCCCCCGGGGCGCGTGACTCAACGACGAGTCCGGGCCAGACCTCGGTAGCGGATGAGAGTCGGCCCCCTCCTGCCGGTACGGACGCCCGAGGGTGTGGGGCGGCGATCAGCGGTGGCTACCGGATGTGGCGGTCGAGGGGCATCGATGGCGGCCGCTGATGAGCAGGGCGCAGCGGGCTGCACACGCATAGCCGTCGACCGCGGCGCGGGAGCCGCAAACAGTACCGGTCATCAGTGCTCCTCCATCCTGGACGGGCCGGACGCTTTCGGCGCGCGAGCGCTCGTCGTGCCGTTGTTGTGCTGTGATGGTTGTGACACGATTGAAGGACGCTGTGGCGGCGGTGTCGAGATCTGCGGCGCGGATTCACCCATACCGATATTCGCGCAGGTCAGAGCATCTTGGCAATCGTCGGACATCGCTGCGCTGCCGCCATGGGAGCGCTCACAGGCGAGCGCCGCGCCGTCGTCGATCCGACCCTCCGGCCCGGACCGACCGCGTGGTGGTCACTCGTCGTGAGCGCGCACGCAGGTGTGCGCAACGCAGCCACCTCGGCCTCCTCACCAGTCCGCCGCACCCCAACCGTCCATATACCCCGCCACACCCCAACCGGCCGCGCTGCCCACCGATTTCCGGACCGCCACCGACACGGCCGGGGACATCCGCGCGGCCGGGCGCGTCTCTCTGCGGCCAGGGGCATTCGACGCCGTCGGGGCAGCAATCCGTCCCCGGGCGCGCGAGACGCGGCTGGAAAGAAAGTGTCCCCACACACGCAGAATGTCCCCCGGCATGCCAGCGAGCTCTCGGTGACACGGCGTACGTTGGTCGCGTCCAATGCGCGCGCCTTCCGCTGAGTCGGTGGCACCGGTGCTTCCGCGGATGGCGACCGAGCAGCACCACCGCCGCCACCACCTTCGTCCGCGCAGCCCTGCGCGCCATCGTCACGGTGGAGACAGCTGATGACCGCTGAAGACCCTCAAGAGACGAGCGACCGCGCCTCATCGTCTACGCCCACCTACGACGGCTCCTTCAACCACGCCGATACTCGAGGCCGCCACCTCCGCCCACTGGACAAGGCGGGAAGGCCTACGACGTCGTCGACCTCTACGCCGACGGCTTCGACCCGCGCATGCCGCTGAGGAGCTGGCCCTGTTCACGGAGGGCGGCAGCTGGACCCTGCTGGTGAGCCACTACAGAAGCTCATCGAGGGGCCTCGCGCATCGTGTCATCTGCCCGATCTGGTGGGCGAGTGCCCTCCATCGTCGAGGGATTCGTCGACAAAGTCATGAAACAGAACTGGGCCTACCACCCGACGGCCTCCGGGTGAAGGCACCTCACCCACATCAGCAGGTGCTGGTGCTCACCACCTCAGCCGCCCCGACCTGGTTCCTGCGCCGGTTCTGCGGCAACTACGTCGGCTCGGTGTTCCTGGGAGCCGTCCTCAAGCTCAGCTGGGCATGGGCGGGCGGAGCTGGGGTCAACTTCGGCAAGGTCGGTAAGACCGACCGACGCCAACAAGCACCTCAAGCGCGTGGCCCGGCTCGTGGTGAAGTGACGCATGAGCCCCGGTATGACCGCGGCGCGCCAAGCCGAGCTGAACTCGGGACGAGACGAGTCCCGAACCTGGCAGAAATCCTGGCCATCACCCATTCCGCACTTCTGACGCAGGTGGTGCGGAGGCGCCCGAGGAGCTGGTGGAGGCGGCCCAAGCGCGCTCAGCTCGCGCATCCTGGCGTATGCGGACCATGGGCGAGCGCTGTATACGCACCTGGGTCCTCCGCCTGCCTGGATCTCGCTGACCACCGGTCGACACGGTCCGGGGCTGGGCGGTCTTCGCCCTGGTCTCCCAGGGAAAGGACGCCGACGTCGACACGCTGTTGGCCCTGGATACGACCGCGGACGACCGCACTTCGAGTGCGCGGTGGGCATGGATGGCGGTGCGACCGCACCTGGTGTCCCGGCGCGACGAGGCGATCCGCGCGCTGCCGCGGACCTCCGAACCCTCGGGCGCATTCGGCGCTTCGCCAGCGAGTCGCTGCGTCCGCGCGGCGTGTGGCGCGACATTCCGCGCTCAAGAAGGGGCCGAGCGGGGCCTATCGCTCGCTCGAGCCGCTGCGTGCCGACTCCTCCCGCTTGTGCAGGCTACTGTGGCGAACTGGATCACGCGACGCCGCCAAGGGCCAGCCCCGCCTGAGGGGCTCTGCGAGCGCTGGCGGGAGGTCGCCACCCCAGCCACTGAACGGATCACCAAAGGCGCTGCACGCTCGATCCGGTGATGAGTGTCGCCATCTGGTGGCCGAGGCCCGGACAGGCTGTCCTCTCCGTAGTCACGTGCCCTCGACGGGGGCATTCCACGCGACCGGGTGCGTGTCGCTTCGGACGGGGCATTCGACGCCGTCGGGGACAGAAACCGTCCCCGAACGCGAGATGCCCCCGGCCGGAAAAGGTGTCGACGCGCAGGATGACGGCCGTGAGGAATGTCCCCATCAGCGGGGCAACGTCACGGCGCTGGCATACTGGTCGTGCCCGATACCGCTCGCCTCCCCTGAGTCGGTGGCGCCTGCTTCCCCGCCGCCTGGTCGGTTCGCCCTCCTGGAGCTGGCCTGCTGCGCCTCGCCATCGCCATCTTCGTCGGACTCGCGGCCAGTGCCCTGATCTGGAAGTGCAGAATCGCCGATCGCCCGTTACGACGCCCCTGCTGATCTGCGTCGTCGTCGTTCAGATCGCCTTCGTGGCCCTCAAGCGGAGACCTGGCGCGGCTCGGCATCATCGCTCCACCTCATCGGGCTGGACGCTGGAGTGTTCGAGTCCCACCGGCTCCTGGGCCTATCCGGACGCGGGGTGGTACGCGTCGGCGAGGTGCCGGTCTTCTCCGGATTCATGTACGCCTCCGTCGGCTCCTACATCTGTCAGGCCTTCAGGCGCCTCGACCTGCACGTGGGCGGTTTTTCGGTGGTGGCCGGTGAGTCTGCTGGCCGTGGCCGCCTACCTCAACTTCTTCACCCCATCACGTCATCGTCGACCTGCGCTGGGTGATCGCGGCCGGTTTCCTCATCGCCCCTGTGGAAAGCGCCGTCCACTTCACTGTCGGCGGTGACCGCTACTGGATGCCGACGACGGTGGCCTTCATCCTCATCGGGGCTTCCTCTGGCTGGCGGAGAACCTGGCCCACGCGGCGCTCGGCGCCGGCGCTACCCGATCAGGCCGACGGCTGGCACCTGGTGCACGCCGGCAAGTTCGGCAGCTGGGCGCTGCTCATCTCGCTGAGCTTCGTGCTCGTGGCCGCCATCAAGGCCAAGAGGGCACCCTCTACGGACGCGGCCTACCGCGCGTGCACGCACCGGCGCCTGCGCATCGCCGAGACCTGAGCACGCGCGCTGCGCGCCTGGGTTCGACGTCCACCCATCTCGACCTGTACGTCTTCACGTAGAGCTGCACGCCGCACGCGAGACCCGCCACCACGTCCTCGTCACGTCGCCAGCGCGACGCCGCCTCTGGCACATCACCTCACTGACCTCTCCACCGCCAGCACTGGCGGGACATTCCACGGACCGGGTGCGTGTCCTTCCGGACAGGGGCATTCGACGCAGTCGAGGACCAGATTCCCGTCCCCAACGCGCAAGATGCCGCCGGCCGAGAGGAAAGTGTCCCCGTAGCGCAAGATGTCCCCGTCGGCGAGGGGCCGGTCGAGGCAGCAGAAGAACTCTCCCGCCCCGGCCAGCGCAGAGCCGGGCACTCTTCGCGGTACCCGGCAGAAAATTCGGAGGGGCGACGCGACGAGATGCCCAGCTCGACGAGAGAAAGAGTCAGAGATTGACCTGGCGGGAGATGATGCCGGCTTGAGCGCGGCGGACCTCGGAGGGCTCCAGGGGGCTGGTCGGTCAGTGCGGCCTCCAGGCGCTTGCCCATGGCCTGCAGCGGCTTGGTGAGCTCCTCGGCCTCCGTGCCGGGACGAGCTCCCACACCGGGATGGCCAGGCCGTTGGCGGAAGGCGCCGACGAAGCGCCCCTCCTCCAGGGTCGGACTCTCGTGCGGCGTGAGATGCGGGCGAAGGCGTTGAAGAACTCGTCCTCGTCCTCCCGCGCGCCCAGCGCACGAACTCGTCGGCGCCCAGTCGGCACCAGTAGGCGTGCTCGACGCCGGGCACGGGACGGGTCGGGGCGATCTCTCTTGGCGCGCTCGATGGCCTCCTCGATGACCCTGGCGGGCCTGCTCGTTCTCGCCCGGCGGCCTGCGGGTCGATCCAGAAGTCGAAGGTCTCACGCACGGAGACCACCGGCGGCTCAGTGGTATCGAGGATGTCCTGGAGGCGCGGGCCGGGCTCGGGCAGGCCGTCGGTGCGCAGGGCCTGGCCCTCGGGCAGCTCGAGGGTGGCCAGGACGACGGCGGCGACGTCGCGGAGGCGTCCCAGGTGCATGGAGGTCTGCATGCGCACGAGGACCTCGCCGTCGGGCGCTTGGCCCCTGGACGAACTCGGAAGGGAGCGTGACGAGCTGAACCTGCTTGCCCCGTACTCCTTGGTCAGGCGCACGGTGGCCCGTGGCGGCCAGGATGATCTGAGCCATCGCCGGGTCCTCCTCGGCCGGCAGATCCGGCGAAGGGGCGGGCGACGAACTCCGATGCTCTGCTTGCGGGGCTTGGCCGACGCTGGCAGCCGGACGGCGCCCGTGGTGCTGCTTCGACATGCCCGTCAGCCTACCGGCCACGTGGCGCTTTCACCGGGTCGACGACGGCGCGTCGCCGCCCCATGACGCGCCTCACGGCAGTTCTCCCCCACCGGTTTCCCCCGACGTCACAGGGAGAACAGTCCCGCCGCCACAAGGGTGAGGAATGCTAGTCCCATGCGATTCAGTGCAGTGGGCGCTCGGCACCTGGGGATCCGTGTTGCTCGAGGCGGCCTGGGCAGCCGCCTGTTCAGAGACTGCGCTGGTGTTCGTCGTCATCACCGTCTTCCTCACGCTCGCACAGGCGTGGGCTCAGCAACGTCCGTCATGGCGTCCTCCCTCACTCAGCCGGAGGCGCGGCGTACTCGACCTGGCAGGCCTCGGCCGAGCGCGAGATGAGACGACGTCATGCGACACTTCCCACTAGCACGAGCCCCGCACCAGGGCCCAGTGGGGTGAGGCCTGGCGCTTCGACAGCGGAACCGATCCATCCATGACTCTGAGCTCCCCGTGATTCACCGATGCGGGAACTACCTCGTCGTGGAGTCCCGCGAAGAAGGACACCCTGCGCGTTACCTCCTTGACAAGAGCGGGCCCAAAGAAACTGTGGAGCTGACGGACAAGAGTATCTACTATGGGGATCCCCTGGTGGGGGCGGACGCTTGGTTCTCAATCACGAGGATTCTCGATCCGGCCACTGGACGCACAGGAAACAGCGTGGTCCTCAGACAACTGGCCGTACATCATCTCCCCTCATCTCATCATCACCTGCGATTCCTGCTGGAACACCAACCGGTGCAGCGCCTGGGACTGGAGCGGCGGGCGCCCCACTCGGCGCTGGGAGCGCAGGTACGACGCCCCAACCAACCCTCAGCCGTCGGGAATCGCTGGAGATGACGCCACTGGAAGCATCCTGGTGTCGACTGCCTCGGCTGACAACAGCCAAGCAGGAAGGACTGGTCTCATGAACCTCGCTGACAGGAGTGTTCGCAACGACTGGGCGGGCGAGGAACTGGGAGGAATCATGTACATCCCCGCGCAGGACGGGTGGATCCACATCCCGCGGGACTCCGAGACGCATGAGGCCTACTCCCTTCAAGGAGAGCCGAGGGGACATTCCCCTCTCCGGGAGCAATGCGGCGCTGCTCCTGTCGAGTCAGGGAACCCCCACCGTGGAGCAGTTCCAGCGAGCCTACGAGATTCGGGCGACCTCTCTGGGCCGAGTACACCGTCGAGTGCACGTCCGCCACGCCTGCACTTTCAACGGCACGCCCGTGACGCTGCCCTCGAAGGCCCTCGACCGGACTCCGGGACGAGGCACGCTGCAACTCGGCTGGCATCTCACCGGTGACCGACACATCCTGGCGGCCCGTTCGCATTCGACCGCCAGTGGAGCCGAGTCGACAAACGATGAAACGTCCTCGTCATCGACACCCGCACGTCGCAGGTCATCGCGCCCTCCGGGGAGGTTGGCGCTATTCAGCCAATCTCGCCGACTCGCGCCTGATGATCGGCATCACGGGACCGAGATCGTCGGCTACGCGCCCACCGCGTGACGGTCCGCCTACACCCGCGCCGCGGTTGCCGTCGACGTCGCGGCAGCGGCATTGGCGACCACATCACGACGTCGTGCCACCGCCGTTTCCACGGGTGGCCACAAGGCGAAGATCCGGTCCAGCTCGGCCAGCGCGGCGGCCGGAGCGATCTCGCCTTGATCAGGCTGTTGGTCAGCTCTCCCAGCCTCCGATTCTGGTGGCCGACCCAGTTCTGGACGGCATCGACCTGGAGCCCGGACCGGTGGCGGCGTGCGGATCGCACTCATCCGAGTCACCGATCTCAGGTTCTCAAGAACCGGTTCCTGCAACTGCCCCAGACCTGCTCCAGGTCGGGGACAGCGTCAGCATGGACACGGTGTCCACGATGACGTCATCGCCGTCGTCAAGGGCTGTGGAGCGCCGCTCGAGCCCAGGGCCTCGTGTTGAACGACTCTTGCTGAACCGGTCGATGCCTCGCGGTTCACCAGATCTGTTCCAGGCTCGTGCGACGTCGTCATACTCGGCTTCGAAGCGCTGGTGACGCTGTGTGACTGATGTGACTCCGGTGAGCCGGGCTCGAGCGTTCCACGCGTAGGGCGGTTGAGTCGTGAGTCGTGGGTCACCTGTGCGTAGGGCGGGCGGCTGCTCTGCTCGACGACGGGCACTAGCCCTCGCCGACGGTAGATGACGAGCCTGACCACGCCTCCCGCACGCACCCCTGCACCGACGACGCCGATGCCCGGGACCGTCATGCCGTAGGGACCCGGGTAGGTCTCGGCCGACGTCCATCGCCACGACACCGCCGTTCCAGTCCTGAGGCGGCGAACGAGAGCGCCGCGTCCTGGATGGCAACCTGCTCGGATCGCTCAGTGACACGTCTGCGCCGGGGTGAAGGCCATCTGGTGCGTGAGGTGCCTACCGCGATGACAACCACTCCTTCTTTCAGCGACCTCCGCCCGAGGATCGGAAGTCCTGCCGGTAGTCGAAGATGTTGTCGGCGTAGTTCGCGGTAGCCGCATCCAGGTTGTTGATCCCGACCCCGTCAGCGACACGACTGAAAACGAATGTCTTGCCGGAATCTCAGACTCTGCAGATCACGCTGAAGAGCCTGGGAATCGAAGATGCCGACTCGTCGCGAACATTGACGGCGGGGCATGACCTTGCCGAAACGGACCGAGAATCGCGATGGGAAGCGCAAAGATCATCATCGCGCATACGGCAATATTCGCAACAAATTTGACGACATCGAGGTGTTGCGCCGACGACGCTCCGGAACAGTTCTCCCTAAGACCATCATGTGCCCACTTCCGCTTCTTGCCGGGTTCGCGTTTCCACCAGGTTCCCTATGCAACAAGGCGTACCGGTAGGCGTTATACACATCCATCACTGGTGCACTGACGGATAGTGCGCCCACCCCTCACCGTTACCGCGACCTCATCAACCGCGGGCGACCTCGTGAGCATGCGCACGGTGCTTGACATTCGCGACACTTCTCCCACCGATCAGCGGATCTGGCCCCTCGTCAGGAGCCTTTCTGCCCCGTCCCGATTGAGCACCACCCAGCATCTGGAGAGATCTTCGAGCGCGGGCTGCTGCTCACCGGAATTCATGTACTTCTTGTACCGGCGACGACACCTCCTCCTCTCACCCCTCGACATTTCCTGGTACACCCATCGACAAAGCGTTCCACTATCTGCCTCAGTTCCGGCGACGCGACTGCAGAACATCGAGGCCCCTCCGCAGACCTTATCTGACCTTGAGACAGCCTGCGCTCAAGCCGTCGACCAACGAACGCAGGAGGCCACCCTGCTGCGTCGAGTCGTGAGCTTCAGTCATACGCGCGCCCGCCTGATGCGCCGGAACCGCTTAACTGCCGCATATCTGCGAGACACGGCATCGCACTCTGTTCTGCCACGCGTCCCGGCCAGAACTCGGTCAGAGACAACAGTCGGGCACAGTTGATGACCAGTCTGAGCACCAATTGCGTGAGGCTTTGGCATAGGCGCTGTATCCTCTCAGTCCGTACCACGGAGCCCTACAGAGTCCCCAACGCAGCCCATGATCGCTCAAGTCGACGATAGTGCTTCTGAAGCACCATATACCCTAGCAGAACCTGAACCCGCACGGCTCATCAACAGGAATGAGCGACATGAACGCACTCATATCGGCACGCCGACCAACGAGCCGCTCTGTAGGCCTGACGTGCCTCCCAATGCCCGAGCGCCATTCTTCCTCGTCGATAGTATCGAAACCAGAGGTTGGCAGCAGCCATGAATCAAGAACAGTGTAGCGACCCTGAACATCCTGGTAAAACCCAGGTGCCAGCCGATATGGGAGGAGCGGTTCCTACGGCGGTGACTCACGAGCGCATCCTCGTCACGGTCGCTCTGGGTCAGATACTTGGAATCGAGTACCGCACCTCTTTGGCCGTCGAGTCGATATCAAGTTTCGGCCCGTAAAGAAGTTCTTCCTGCCCTGCCAGCATCATCATAGTCGGTATGTGGCGCTTGGGCGACGATCATCACGTTATCGGCCAGCGCCGGGTCTCCATGAGATCCATGGGACATCCGTGGGATGAGTGCGGGGCAGTTCCGCACCTCGTCTTGGAAGCTCGACTTTCGGAATTCAGGAGGTTCACGATCACCACATGGGTCGGCTGCCGGAGGTGGGCTTCTCAAGTTCCGACTTGACGTAGTCCCGCTGAAAATTCCAGCCTCGCTGGATCTCCCACTGTCGGATGAAATTGTTTTGCGGGATAAGGTGATTGTCCGCCGTTGATGATGAATGGCGCGACCACAGGAAACTCGCAAATTGAGGTGCCTAGATATGCCAGGATGCTCGCATCCCACCGGCTGAGAGTGTTGGCGGCTTCTTCACAGAGCAGTACCCCCAGGATTCGGATCGTGTCCACCCTGAGGTCGCGGCGTCGGCGTTCACAGCGGCGTCAAGCTCGACCAAACTGGCCGTCCCTCTCGGCAGACAGAGCGGCCTGAGCAGGCCCACCGCGACCGAACCATTGAGCACCCGCAGCTCCCGAAGTCCTTCCACGCCCTCACTGACGTCGTACTCCGCGGGAATCTCCTGTAGTCGAACCGACGTCACGACTTGGGGACTGCACCGGGAAGCGTTTCGCCTGAGCTCGGTGAGATCATGGTCGTAGACGACCTGCATCATCTTCTTGTGAGCAGCCTGCCGAGGCGCCAGGCGGTGACGCCCCGCCATATGTAGAAGGCGAGCCATCCGCTTCCCGCCAGAAGGCGGGACCGCACCGACCACCCACATCGTCGTGCTGTTCCCACTGCCTGAACCGATGCATATCGCCAGCTGCCCGTGCATCGCCACGGCTCCGCCATCCCAATCGTCCTGGGCGTAGTGGCTTCCGCCGTTCTCGATCGCCTCCCGCTTGTCGGCAGACAGCTGCAAGTCCTTCGCCGCGTAGCAACGCACCCAATGAGACTCAGGCGCTACCACGAAGAGGATCGTTCCATTCACCGGACTACCGACGTCGGAGCCCTTGAACCACGACGAACCTTGTGCGCCGGAGGCTGCGTGCTTGACGGTCTCCTCGTCAATGTTGCCGATACCGGCTCCGGGGACCGAGAGCACCACGATACGAAGCTCGCGATCGTAGTGCTGCTCTTCCAGGCCGCGGCGAAGAGTCTGCTCGTGATAGATACCGGCCTCATCGCGGACGACCACATCGGGACGATGCCCAGATGTGGAGGGGTACAGGAGCACCGCCGGCAGAAGCAGGATCGCGATCAACGCTCCGGCAATATTCATCACGAACATTGCGACCGCTCGAAGACCACCAAGGCGGATGATCGCAGATTGCTTCACGTGACATTCCTTGTTAATAACCGAGCCAACCTCGAAGGTTGTACCGTCCCCGTTCTCAGCGGATCGAGGTTAGCAGCATCAATTGTCCAATCTCATCCACATGCATGTAGTTCCTCGTCGAGAACCGGCGAACGAGCACAGCCCGCTCAGAAGCTCGAGGAGGGCCCGCCCCGGAGAAACGCCGCCACCCCGGGAAACCACCTCCCGGGATCCGCCGCCGGGGTCGAAGGTTGACGCCGCGCTGTAGCGCCATCACCAGGGACGAGACCGGGACGAAGGAACGGAGGCCGCATTGTCGAAGCCAGTGAGGCCGGCGGTCGCGCAGCGACGCCGAGTTGACGCGGATCGTGGCATGGGGTCGTACCTGCCGCAGCCGCCCAGGGACCAGGGCTCCGCTGTAGGCGGCGTACCGACCGGGCCGCGCGGTAGCTGTTGAAACGGCGACGGCGCTCGTCGGCGTACCGCGGTATCGACGTCGATGGCGTAGCGGGCGGGCCGTCGGCCTCCCCATGGGTGGCGTCGGCGATCGGTCGAGCTCGTCGAGGGCCTGGACGGCTGGAGCCTGCCCGCCGAGAGTCCATGGTCGTGGTAGAGGCGCTCGTGAAACCAGCGAACCTTCCCGCGTACCCATCGTGTTGACCGGCAGCCTGCCGGAGGTCGATCTCGTGGCGTGAGGGAGCCTGGAGGTCCTCCAGGGCGGCCCCTGCTCGTTGTACGCAGGCCTGCTCCCAGCCACGGTCTGGTTGAGGAAGGTTGCGGTGTTGGCGACGACGTCGTCAGCGTGTCCAGCGCAGCCGATCGTCTTCGCAAGTCGGTCGCCCTGACGGAGCATGGAGACCGAACCACTGGGTGCCTCGGGGGCTGCCGGAGTCCTGCCATGACCGGGTCAGGTTCTCGTACTCGTCGCGGAACCAGTGGTAGCGGGCCATGACCTGCGCCCCGTGGGGTTCCTCGGCGGGGATTCGCTGGGCGTGCCGTTCAGTGGCCCTGTAGTCGTGAGCGACCTGCGAGTGGTGGCGCAGCGCTCACCCGGCCCGTCGGCGGGCCGCGAGTCCTCGCCACAGGTAGACACCGATACTGGTGGCACCGGGCCCGGCGACCGGGAAGGACAGCTGCGGGAGGAGGGCTCTCAGGTCGCTGCGAGGCTTACCGATGTAGCCTTCGTGTCCTTCCCCATGGAACCAGACCCCCGTCCCAGTCCTTCTCCCGGAACTGGGACTTAGCGGCGTCCTGGATGGTGCCCTCCTGGCTGCTCATCACCTTGACGTCCTCACCGAAGTAGCAGCCCACCTTGCGCGAGTCGGGGGCGACCGCCAGGATCACCAGGCCGTCACTCCAGTACTTGGGGTTCGACGTCGAGACCCACGGAACATCAGTGTCGCTCGCATGCGAACGGGCATACTCCAGCACAGCGTCGTCGAGGTTGGAGACGTCCTCACCCGGCACCGTCAGGACGGCCAGGTGAACCTGCTTGCGGAACTCCAGATTCTTGAGCTTGTCGCTCAGCGCTGTGCTGTCAAAGCACGCCGGCCTCGTCCTGGACCTCGACCGTGGGCCGGTAGGTGGCCACCGCCTCCTCTTCGATGGCCAGAGCCAGCGATCAGCAGCGAGGACCAGGTCAGGCCCGAGCACCATGATGATGGCGATGAGGCCACCGCAGACGGGTTCCGCCCGAGCGTGTGGCGGGTTGCTGCCCCAGCTGCTCCATCCGACACTTCCTCGCTCCTACTGAATGGACGTTTTCAGGGCCGATCCTAGCGGGGCCGGGCCGCCCGGAGGCGAGGCAGAGACAGCACCGACGCGGGCCCGCCCGCACCGGCTCAGAAGCTCGAGGAGGACTCGGACCCGAGGCCGCCACCACCGCTGTAGCCACCCGGGGCTGCTTCCCGAGAAGCTGGACCCGGAGCCGGGCTGCTCGACGGCGTGTGGGAGGAGCCGAGCTGTATCCACCACCAGGTCGGAGACCGGGGTGAAGGAACTGAAGGACCCACCGGCACCGACGCCCGAGCCGGACGAGCCGGGACGAGCCGATGGCAGAGATGGCCGGAGACGAGGGTTGAGGCGGATCGTCGAGTGCGGGTTGCTAGCTGCCGTGTCCTCCCGCCCAGGTACCAGTAGCCGGCGTAGGCGGCGTCCGTGGACGAGACCGAGTCGTCGTAGCGACGACGGCGCTCGTCGGCGTAGCTGGAGGTGTCGGCGTCAATGGCCTCGCGTGCGAGCCGGGAGGCCTTCGTCTTCGTCTCACTGGCGATCTCGTCGAGGCTCGTCCAGGGGCAGCCGAGGGCTGGAGCGAACACGTCTCCAGCCCGGCGGTCATGTCGTCAAGCGCTGCTGGAGCGGACCCTCCCGCTCCTGCTGTGCGCTCGGCGATCGAACCGTTCTCGGCGGCGTCGGAGCTGTCGACCTGGTGGCACAGTCTCCGCAACGACTGCGAGGTCCTCAGGACCGGCCCCTGCTCGTTGCTCCAGACGCGGTCCGCCAGCGACAGACTCAGGAAGGTGGCAGTGTTGGCGATGACGTCGTCGAGGGAGTCCAGGAGCTCGGAACGCTTTTTCCAGCTCGGTGGCCCGTCTCAGCACCGACATGCCGAACCACTGGGTGCGGTAGGGGGTTGCCGAAGTCCTGCCAGGGCGGGTGACCTCCTCATTCCTCACGGAACCACCGGTAGCGGGCCATGACCTGGGCGCCGTGCGGCTCATCCTCGGGGATCGTGCCGGCCAGGAGCTCAGTGGTCTCGTAGTCGTGGGTGACCTGCGAGTAGTGGCGCAGCGCCTCGCGCGCCCGGCGTCGCGCCGAAACCGCGCCACAGGTACCACGAGAGCCAGATGAGGCCCACGAGTGCCGAGATTCCGGGCAGGGACGTAGGTCGTGCCCACATCACCGCCTCCGGGCGGCCGATGACGTCAGCGGTCTTGGCCGCCATGGACAGAGTGCCCCCGTACCAGTCGGCCCGGCGGTACTGTTCCTTGGCGGCGTTCTGGATGGCGGCCTGCTGCTCCAGGGGGACCGCGACGTCCTCACCGAAGTAGCAGCCGACCTTGCGCGCCTCCGGGGCGACCGCCAGGATCACCAGGCCGTCGCTCAGTGGTTGGGGTTCGACGTCGAGATCCACGGGACGTCGGTGTCGCCCTGGTGCGAGCGGGCGTACTCCAGCACCGAGTCGTTGAGGTTGCCGACGTCCCAGCCCGGGACTGTGAGCACGGCGACGTGGACGTCCTGACGGAAGCGCATCGCCTGGATCTCCTTGGCCAGTGGCTCGCTCTGGAGCACCCCGGCCTCATCGTGGATCTCCACGCCGGGGTGATGGCTCCCCCCGAAGGGCCAGATGACCATGATCGGCAGCACGGCGATGAGGGCCAGGCTCACCACCACATTGGCGACGAAGGCCGTCACCGACCAGATTCCGCCTAAACCGCCTCTACACGACTGTTTCATGTGATTCATCCACACTTTCCTTTCTTTCTACGGAAGTAGGCTGTTGAAGGCTGCAATATCCTGTGCAGGGCCACCAAGGTAGAAGACCGACTCTATCGAGCCGATTCAAAAAGCTGGACGACGATCCAGTTCCGGAGAATCCGCCTCCGTCATAGCCACCGCTGCTGGACGAGCCACTTGATCCGGAGCCGGCACTGATATCCGAAGGAATTGCGGCCGAGTAACCGACGATGAGACTGGATACCGGCGTGTGACGCTATAGGTCCTCCTGAGCTCGAGAACTGATGCCGTACGACACCGTCGGTCACATCACCAGCACGTCATCAACTCCCATTAATACGGCCACGTCAGAGTTCCGGGATTAACGCGAATCGTTGTCCTGGGATCATACTCTCTTGCTATCAGCGATCTCCACCACCTTCATAACGAGACATAGTATTTGCTGGCGGCTCTGACTTCATCTTCTCGTAGCGACGACGGCGCCTTGAAGAACCCCTCGACCCATCAATCTCAGCTATCTTGGCTATCAAATTGTCCACTCGGACGCACACCATCGAAATTTTATCTAACTCGCTGAGCGCCTGCGACGGAGTAACGTCCCCTCCCTGAGACACGCAGGTAGTCTTCTCAAATGCTGCAGACAGAGAACCGCCCACTCTCGCTCCTCATCTCCGTCCACAGCCACCTTCGAGCTCTGAACCTCCCGGCACAGACGCACGAGGGCTTGAATGTCCTCCATGACCGGACCGCACTCGTTATCCCACACAGCAGGCCAGTCCGATGCCCCTTGAGAACAAGATGGCGGCGTGTGAGACGATGGTCTCAAACAACTCCAATGCATCCGACCGTTCCTTCAGGTCATTGACACTACGTCGAGTCGCTCCGACGTACCACTGGAAACCATAAGGTTCGGGCAGCTCATTCCACATCCGGCTGACCTCTGTGTACTCACTGTCGAACCATCGACACCGAGCCAGAATCAGAGCACCATGAGTATTATCATCGGGAACGAGTGCAGCGCATGAGATCGTTTCTTCGTAACCATACGCCACCCGGGAGAAGGTCCGACGGGCAATCATATACTTCTTACTGGTACTGGGCCCGCTCCACACATACCAAATGAGCCAAACAGTCGCAACGCCTCCGACACCAAGCAACGTCAGCAAGAAGATAGTCCTTTGCGGGGTGTTGCCGTTCGCAATAAGATCAGCACTTCGCTCCGCCATCGACTTGATACCGCCATTCCAATCCTTGGCACGGAAAAAGATCCTTTGCTGAATCCTGAATATCGGCCTGCGACTCTAGCGAAATTTTGAGATCCTCACCAACATAGCACCCCACTTTGCGGCCATCCGGAGCAACAGCAAGGTTAGCAAAACCGTCGCGCCAGTAGTTCGGATTGTCCTTAGATATCCACGGACCGCCAGCCATCTGAGTCTCCGCGTACTTGAGGACCTCCGCATTGAGGTTCACCACATTCTGTCCAGGGAACTGTGAGCACGGCAAGATGGGTCTTCTTTCTGAAGCGTACTTCCTTCAGATCCGCCTCAAGATCATCGACGTCAAGGGCATTCGCTTCATCATGAATCTCAACAACTGGCTCGTAACGTGGCGCGTGTTTTTGAGAGTACCAGTTGTCCACGACGAACGGAGAGGCCACGAGAATCGACGCCACACCGACGTGAATAAAAATGACAGAACTGCCCGAAATCCACCGAGACCAACTCCCATCGCGTTCCGCATCGCTATCCTACTTTCGTCAAGTCGCATCTATCAACGGACGGCACAACGAAGACCGTCACTATTGGTGAAAATAGATGACTAACCGGCTCCCTTCACTCAGAAACTCGACGAAGAACCTGCTCCGGAAAAGCCGCTACCAGAACCGTAACCGGTAACGCTGGAACCACTTCCACCGGAGAAGCCGCTCGATCCTCCCGCACCGCCACTCAAAACCTGGACATACCTCGATGAGGCGACATAATCCGACAACAGATGAGCCACGGATACCACAGCATCGAAGGGAGCTTCATCGTCTGAGCTGATGGCGCACGCTCCCGGCGAGTCCGCGTTCACACAGATCGTGGACGCAGCATCGTAGCATCGAAAAGCGTTGTCAACGGCCCATGAGCCACCGTAAGCCTTTTTCCCGACCTCGAACGCAGCCGCTCGTTGAAATGCTGAATCCGAGAGGAAGCACGCCGAGACGCCTTCGCCTTCAAGGCCTCTCTGGCCAGGCTGCGAGCCTCCGCCTTGGAAGCATTCGACATGATCGTCAGCTCATCAAGCGCAGCCGACGGCGAGCATGATCCACTTTCCATTTCAGACGTCACCTGGTTAACGCGTAGGCGCCACCAGCGGATCCAGTCGCGAGTCTGAGACGTATCCACCGTCACGCGTGAGGAGTCTATTTTTGCGCACATCCGCTCGAGCGACTGCAGGTCTTCCATCAGCGGCCCGATCTCGTTATCCCAGACATCCTCCCACCCCGGCGACATCGTCAAAAACATGATCCGTTGAAACCGCCTTTCTCGAGGGATTCGAGATCGCGGGACCGAGTCCTCAAGGAAAGCGTCTGCTTGGCCATGCCCTCCTGGAACCACTGCGCTCCCGCAGGAGAGCCGAAGTCGTTCCAGGCGCGAGTGACATCTTCGTACTCATCACAGAACCAGCGATATCTGGTAAGAATCTGAGCCCCATGTTCCTCGTCATCAGGAATCGTTGACGCACGCAGCTCTGTCGCATCGTAGTCGTGGGTAGCATTCGAATAGCTACGCAAAGCCTCCTTCCCAAAGCGGCGAGCCGTGAGCCCACGTCGTATATAGTAGAATAACCACACCGCTCCACATGCCGACAGCGCACCCGGGATGACAATCTTCGTCAGCAAGCCACCAGGGGGCCTCCCAATCTGGTCGGAGGACGTCTTCGCCATAGAGATCATCCCTCCGTACCAGTCGGCTTCGGTGAATCTATCTCCACCAGCTGCACGGATCGTATCCTGCTGCGACAGTGACACTTTAACGTCCTCTCCGAAGTAGCAGCCCACTTTTCTAGAGTCAGGAGCGACCGCCAGGATCAGAATTCCATCAGCCCAGTGGTTCGGATTTGATTGGGATATCCAACTCGACGCACCATCACCGTGATGGCGAGCATACGCCAGAACCTCCTCAGTGAGGGACGCCTCATTCACTTTAGGAATAGTGAGCACAACAACATGCACTTTTCGTCGGAACTCCATGCCCTTAATTTCGGCCACCAATGGAGCCGCCTGAAAGAGATGTGCGTCGTCGCGAACCTCTACCGTTGGATGGTATCTTCCCCGACGGCCAGAACCACATAACCGGAAGCGATAAGACCAGCATCAGGCACAACATAATATGGACACGAATGCAGTCACTGCTCTCAGCCCTCCAGCACGGATCAGCATCGATGATCGCGTTGTCATCATGTCCTCTCACTGATAATGGAAACTCTTAACATGACTCAGAAGCTGGATGATGAACCGGATCCTGAGAAGTCACCCCCGCCGTAGTCTGCGGAGGAGCTGCTTCCCGAGTATCCCGACGATCCATCTCCACCCGAGTAAGAGGACGACCCCGCGGTCGTCGGCACATAGGATGCGGCGGTTCGTACCCACCACCAGATCGGATACCGAGGTGAAGGAGCCGAGCCATCCGCCCCTTCCCAGCCCGACGAGGACGCATCGCCACCGAACGGTGAGCCGGAGAACTGGTAAGTACTCGAGCTGTGGTTACTCCCTATCGTCGCCGCTGGAGAATAACCAGTGCCCCGCGCACAACATCATGTTCTGAATCTAGTGACGCGAAATAACGACGGCGACGTTCTTCGGCGTACTGGACGTATCGGCGTTCACTGCGCGACGCATGAGGATCAAAGCCTTATCCCGAACTGATTGCGCCGTTCTCTCCAGCTCGTCAAGAGCATCGGAAGGACGCATCCTGCCGCTCGCCAACGCTATTTCAATATCGCCGAGGCGCGAGCGCTGCTCATCGACCCACTTCCGCTCCTTCTTCACACCTAGAGGCACGTCCCGAGACGCGGAGATCGTATCGCAAAGCGATCTCAACGCCTGCAGGTCCTCCTGCACCCGCCCTGCTCGTTCTCCCATGCCTTCTCCCAGGTCGATGACATGTTGAGGATGGATACTGTGTTTGAGATCGTCGCCCCAAGCGACTCCAACATGACAACGCGCTTCTTCAATCTGGACACACGCTTCCAGCATTCTCCAGGCGAACCACTGCGGACCGCGAGGACGCCCGAGTGCTGCAAGTCTCTGAGTGATGCTCGCATACTCCTGGCAGTACCATCGGTACCACATCCTCCTCGCCCCATACGGTTCATTCTCAGGGATGATGCGCATATTCAGCTCGACATCCTCGTCGCCAAGGAAACTCAGGGAGTAGCTCTCCGTCAGTTCCTTCCCAACAGCTCTTGCACGCAGGCCGCGACGCAGGTAATTCCGAGCGCCCATATTCCGATCATGCTTGCCGGAGCCGGGATGATGAAGGTGGTGAGCCAGCTCCCTTCAGCGGGCGCCCTAACAGGTCAGCCGTCTTCTTCGCCATTGCCAGGATTCCATCATCCCACTTATGGTCATTGAATACCTTTTGCAGCACTTTTGGATCGACGCTTGCTGGCTCACGGGCAGGCGCGTATCCTGCGAAATAACACCCCACCTTCCGGAATCGGGTGCGACTGCAGGATAATACACCGTCACTCCAGTAGTTGGAGTTGGATGAGGAGATCCACGGTCTCGGAGCATCCTGATGGGTGCGCGCATACCTGAGCACCCTCACCATTGAGGTTGTCAATCATATATCCGGGCACCGAGACGACCACGACGTGAACATCTTGACGAAAGCCCACATCCCTTATACTGTCCGCCACTGATTCGTCTGAAAGAATACTAGCCCTGTCATCGATCTCCACCGTTGGGTGATGCGTTCTTCGAAGGGCCAGAACCACATGACGGGAAGTGACAGGGATGAGCGCCGTAAGCGCTGACACACTGACAATAAAACTCAGGGTATGAGGGACGTCGCCCTCAGAGATCCGAAAAACTACCCTCAACACAATCACCTATTGTCGAGACGACGATGACGCCAAGGCGATCCCGCACCTTGGAACACCCATCGAATCGCATCAAAGGCAGTGACACACATCGACATCATTTCGCCGAAAGAATGGCACGCACCCCCATGCCAACTATTAAATTGTTCATTCACTTCTACTGTATTCGTGTTTGTGTTTGCTTCAGGGATTCTTGGGACTGGGATCTGGAAGGGCTGGGTACCGGGTATCAGTATCCCGGAAAACTTCCATCCCCGAGGAAGCTTCGGGTCACCGGATGCCGTCAGGGACTCACATAGCTCACCTGGCTCACATGACTCACAGCGTCATCATCGGCCCTGCCGTCCCGGCTCACCGGCGATTCCCAGTAGCCGCCACCCATCGACGCCTCGCCGGCCTTGCACCTCGGCTCCAGGAAGACCAAGGGAGGGTTCCGCGCCCGGCCGCGCTGAGCGACAGGCCATGCCCCGCCCGGCGAGCATCGGCCGCCATCCAGGCAAGCTCGTCAAGCGCCGCCGAGGGCTGCAGCAAGCCGCCGACAGCTCCGCGGTCATCTCGCTGAGGCGCTGGTGGTGGGCCGCACCAGCTCGCGCACCTCCACCGTGCCGCCGGGGAGTCAGCGCACGGGAGTCGAACCACTGGCACTGGCCCAGGAGCAGGTCGAGCTCGCGAAGAACCGGCTGCTGCTCCTGGCGCCAGAGCCTCTCCCAGTTGGAGGACAGGCTCAGGAACGCGGCGTTGCTGGCGATGATGTCGTCGGTCGACTCCAGCGCGGCCGAGCGCTGCTTGATCTCACGGACCCGCTGGAACACTCCCGGTTCGAACCACTGGGCGCGGGGCTGCCCGAGTCCCTGCCAGGAGCGGGTCAGGCTCTCGTACTCGTCTCGGAACCAGCGGTAGTGGGCCGCGACGCGGGCGCCGCGGGTCTCGCCTTCAGGGATGAGACGGGCATGGAGCTCGGTGACCTCGTAGTCGTCGGTGACCTGCGCGTAGTGCCGCAGCGCCTGCTCGAACATGCGCCGTGCGGACAGACCGCGCCACAGGTAGTAGCCGACGCCCACCGGCGCCCCAGCAGGACCGGCAGGAGCGTGAGGGCGGCGAGCGAGGGCGCCCACACCGCGACGGCCACCGGTGAGAGCACGGCCGCCAGGCCCGCCGTCATGATGGCGCAGAAGGACAGCAGCGAGCGGATCCCTCCGAGGCGGATGACGAGAGGAAGGCGCGTGGGCGGCATCGTCTTCCTCTCGCGAAACCTCGACGCGGGTCCTGGCCGGCTGGTGACTCTGCGGCCGCCGGCCGTGCCTCATCCTACCCGCGGTCACGCCGTCTGCCATGGGAGAGCAACACGGGGCGCCCTCGACGAGAGGACACCCCGTGGACGTGGAACCGGGAAAGAGCCTTGAGGGTCGCCCCACCGGCGGGGTCAGACACGCGGTGGGGCGGCCCCATCGGATGCAGCCAGCCCCGGCTCGTACACCTGTAGGGACCGACGCCGGTCTGGCGACGTGTCGGCGTGGCTTCGGGGACGGCTCTCGGGATCGGGACCGGCTCAGGACCGGGCGGCGATGGCCTCGATCTCGACGCCGGCCCCCAGCGGCAGGGCGGCCACCCGAAGGCGGCCCGGGCCGGGAGGGTCTCGCCGGTGAAGTAGCGGGCGTAGACCCTCGTTGACGGCGGCGAAGTCAGCGATGTCGGCGAGCAGGACCGTGGTCTTGACGACGTCAGTCGTATCCGAGGCCCGGCCTCGGCCAGGATGGCGCCCACGTTCTTGAGGACCTGCTCGCCTGGGCCTGGATGTCTCCTCGACGAGCGCGCCGGTGGCCGGGTCGAGCGGCACCTGCCCGGAGACGAAGACGAGCGAGCCGCCCCTGACCGGTGGAGACGCCCTGGGAGTAGGGGCCGACGGCGGCGGGAGCGTTGGTCGTGGCGATACGGCTGACGGTCATGGGTTCCTCGTTCCTGCTGGACGCTGGGGTTCGGCCGCGTTCCCGGCGGGCGGAGTGGCGGCGGGTGGCAGCGCAGTGGCGCCGACGCCCGGGCCAGACTACCCATGCCTTTCGCATCGCCCGCTTCCCTAGACTCGGGGTGGTCGACCGCATCGGGGTCGACCACCCCGCTTCGCTCCCATCGAGGACTGCCGTGAAGCTGCCCTCCATCCCCTCGCGCGACGACCTGACCGCCCGGGCCCGCGGCCTCGCCGGACAGGCCGCTTCCGGCGCCGCCAAGGCCGCGGACACGGTGTCCCGGGCCGCGGCCGGCGCGGCCACCCAGACCTCCCAGCGCCTCGGCGTCGACCGGCTTCCAGGCCTGCCCGGCCTGTCCCGGCCGGCGAAGGATGACGGAGCCCCGATCGACGTCGACGCCGGGCCACAGATCACGGGCACCCCCTTCGCCCGGACCCTCGCCACCGCCTTCGCCGCCCGTCCTCACACGCGCAGCGCCAGGAGCCTCATGGGCGCCGACTTCCTGCGCACCGGCCTTCGACTGGGAGGCCGCGAGCGCAAGCAGCTCAAGAGCCGCGGATTCGCAGCCGAGACCACTGGCGCCACCGGCACGCCCGACCTTGATGTCACCGAGCTCATCCACGTCCACGGTCGCCGCCTCCCCAATCTCATGCGCAACGCCTCCTACCGGGTCATCAAGCGTGACGTGCGCGCCGTCACCGACCACGGATCGGCTACCGGCTCACTGCACTGGATCGGCGTCTCGGAGCAGGAGCATGCCCGGGGCGCCATGGGGTGGACCCGCCTGTGCGTGGACACCGATCAGACGGACCGGCTGCCCGTGCTCTCCGGGGACCATCACCTCGACGTCGTCATCGCTCCGGTGGGTCAGGAGCCCGCCGAGTACGCCAGTGACATGGCCGGCCTCCTGCCGCAGGGGATACCGGCTGAGGCGTGGCAGGCGCTGACCGCCGACCCGACCCGCCCGGTCATGCGCCTGCACCTGCTGGGCCAGGACCGTATCGGGGTCGACGCCGGCGGAGACACCTACACGTTGTTCAGGAACGTGCCGCACACGGTGCGCGGCTCGCTGCTCATCATGGGCAACCGGGTCAGGCGGGCCGAGCTGTGGCTGGCGGATCGTGCGAACATCGACATCCTGGAGTGGCTGCCGGTGTAGGGGCACCGGGTCTCACCCATCGGGCCTCGCGCCCGCCGTTGGCCAGCCGCCTCCAACCCATCACCTCCAGCCCGCCGGTCGGCGGCACGGGCAGCCGGCATGGCCCCGACTGGCCGCGCCCGCCCCGCCGCCCGGGACCCTACGGCACTTCCACGGCGGCCCTCGCGGCGAGCCCTCCCACAACGCCATCGTCATCGGACATGGAGCCCCGCCGATCACCGCGTCCCGGCCTCGGAACGGCCAGTGTTTCGCACAGCGAAACGGGCTGATCCGGCCAGTGGCACGTGACACACTGTGCCCATGCACGCACGCGCAGGACAGCCAGCACAGCCCGAAGACCTCATCGACGTCGACGAGGTCGTCTCCGCCTACTACGACCTCGTCCCCGACCCCGGCCGTCCCGGCTCAGAAGGTCGTCTTCGGTACCTCCGGGCACCGCGGCTCCTCTCTGGACACCGCCTTCAACGAGGCCCACATCGTGGCCACGACCGCGGCCATCGTGGAGTACCGCCGCTCCCAGGGCACCGACGGCACCTCTACCTGGGCCGCGACACGCACGCCCTGTCCGAGCCCGCCTGGCGCACCGCCGTCGAGGTGCTCGCCGGGGCCGGGTGACCACCGCCGTCGACGCCCGGGGTGCCTACACGCCCACCCCGGCCGTCTCGCACTCCATCCTCCTGGCCAACGGCGCTGACCGAGGCGGGGGTGCGCACGAGCGGGCCCCGGCCTGGCCGACGGCATCGTGGTGACCCCCTCCCACAACCCGCCGCGCGACGGCGGCTTCAGTACAACCCTGCCCACCGGCGGCCCGGCCGCTCGGAGGCCACAACGTGGATCGCCAACCGCGCCAACGAGCTGCTCGCCTCCGGGTGGCAGGACGTCCCGCGGGTCCCGGTCGCCGAGGCCCCTCGACGGCCCCCACATCATCAAGCACGACTACCTGAGACCCTACGTCACCGACCTGAGAGCGTCATCGACCTCGAGGCGATCCGCAAGGCCGGCGTGCGCATCGGGGCCGACCCGCTGGGCGGCGCCTCGGTGGACTACTGGGGTCGCGATCGGTGAGCGCTACGGCCTGGAGCTCACGGTGGTCAACCCGAGGTGGACCCGGCCTGGCACTTCATGACCCTGGACTGGGACGGCAAGATCCGCATGGACTGCTCCTCCCCAACGCCATGGCCTCGCTGCGCTCGACGATGACGCCCGACGCCGAGGGCAAGACCCCTCACGACGTCGCCACCGGGAACGACGCCGACTCCGACCGCCACGGCATCGTCACCCCGACGGCGGGCTGATGAACCCCAACCACTTCCTGGCCGTGGCCATCGAGTACCTCTTCACCCACTGGCCCGGCTGGCCCGCCGACGCCGCCGTCGGCAAGACCCTGGTCTCCTCCAGCCTCATCGACCGGGTGGCGGCCGCGATCGGGCCGCACCTCATCGAGGTGCCGGTGGGCTTCAAGCACTTCGTGCCCGGGCTGCTCGACGGCTCGATCGGCTTCGGCGGCGAGGAGAGCGCGGGGCGTCCTTCCTGCGCAAGGACGGCACCGTGTGACCACGGACAAGGACGGCATCATCCTGGCCCTCCTGGCCAGCGAGATCATCGCCGTCACCGGCAAGTCCCCTCCCAGCTGCACGAGGAGCAGGTGGAGCGCTTCGGCGCCAGCGCCTACGCCCGCATCGACGCCGCCGCCTCCAAGGAGGAGAGGCCAAGCTCGCCGCCCCTGGCCGCCGAGGACGTGACCGCCACCGAGCTGGCCGGCGAGGAGATCACCGCCCGCCTGGTCGACGCGCCCGGCAACGGGGCCCCCATCGGCGGGCTCAAGGTCACCACCGAGGATGCCTGGTTCGCCGCGCGCCCCTCGGGCACGGAGGACGTCTACAAGATCTACGCCGAGTCCTTCAAGGGTGCCGACCACCTGGCCCAGGTGCAGGAGGAGGCCAAGAAGGTGGTTGCCGCGGCCCTGGGCGACTGACGGCGCAGGCGCCTCCCTGTCTCGCGCCACCCTGCCCACGGGGACATCCTGCGCGTACGGGTGCGTGTCGCTCCGGGCGGGGCATTCGACGCCGTCGGGGACAGCAATCCCGTCCCCGGGCGCGCAGGATGCCCCCGGCCGGAAGAAAGTGTCCCCGCACGCGCGAGATGTCCCCGGTCGCGGGGGCGGGACGCGCGGAGACGGTAATGCATGCTCGACGTCGATCTACCGACTGGTGAAAATATGGCCATGGGTACCTCCGACTCCCCCGTCCTCCACATCCGCACAGCCCGGACGGCCCGGGCGGAGCAGGCGCAGGACGCGGCCATGGCCGCCGCCCTGGAGGCCATCTGCTTCCCACCCGAGCAGGCTGCCAGCCCGACGACGATCGCCGAGCGGATGGCTACCACGCCGACCACTTCTGGCTCATCGAGGACGAGGGCGGCATGCTGCTGACGCTGGTCAACGGACCGTGCACCCACGCGCGCGATCTGAGCGACGAGATGTACGAGACGCCCACGATGCACGACCCTCGACGGGGCCTGGCAGATGATCCTCGGCGTCGCCACGGCTCCCGCCGCCTGAGCGGGCAGGGGCTGGCCACCCGTCTGCTGCGCACTGTCATCGAGACAACGCGCGTCCACGGCCGCCAGGGCCTGGTGCTCACCTGCCTCGACGACCTCGTAGGGCTTCTACGCGCGCCTGGGTTTTCGTCGACGAGGGCCTGTCCGCCTCCCACCACGGCGGCGTGCCCTGGCACCAGATGCGGCTCACCCTGGCCTGAGCATCCCCGCAGCGCCCCCACGGGGACATCCTGCGCGTCCGGGTGCGTGTCGCCCCGGGCGGGGCATTCGACGCCGTCGGGGACAGCAATCCTGTCCCCAGGGCGCGCAGGACGTCCCCGGCCGGAAGAAAAGTGTCCCCAAACGCGTGAGACGCCCCGGCTGAGTAGAACGTCCCCGGGTGCGCGGATGCCCCGGCCACCACCGCCGTCACCGCAACCACCACCTGGCCCGCCCACCACCGCCATGTCCCCACACGCGCGGAAAGTCCCCGCAGATGGCGACTCTCCGGGTGCCACAGGTCGCCGGGTGCAAGCCCCTCCACAGGGCTGACGCCGTCGGGCACCTCCTCCCGCGCATCGCCCCACGATGGGAGGCGAGTACCACCATCCTCGAACGCACCGACCTCGCACACGGTCCCGGCCCAGCACCATCGCTACCGCTGCTTCACTTCCGAGCCCGGTCGCGACCGGGGCATCCCGCTCTATTCGCGGGCCGGGACTCACTCGCATCGCCCCGGGGACCTACGTGCCCTCCCAGGAGTGGGCGGAGGCCAGGCCGGACCTGAGGCACGTGACCCTCATCCGGGCCGCGATGGCCAAGACCCGCGGCGACGTCGTCCTGCTCGGCCCATCGGCCGCCGTAGTAGCTCAGGCTGCCTGGTGAGCCGCCTCCCCGGCCGAGTGCGTGCCTCCCCGCCTCAGCGAGGCCCAGGCGCACTAGCACACTGCTTCAACGCCATCGCCGCCCCGGCCTGTGCGACCTGCTCAGCGCATCCGGCGCCCACACCTCGTCCGTCGCCGACACGGTCGTTGACCTGGCCGGTGGGGCGGGCTCACCCAGAGCGTCTGCGCCATGGACGCCGCCCTGCCGCCCACCCTGTGCACCCGCGCCGAGCTGAACGACGCCGTCGACCACCTGGCCGCCGCGCGCCGCGGCATCCGCAGCGCCCGCACCGCATCCACCTGTCCGACGCCCGCTCCGGAGTCCCCCGGCGGTCCCTCTCCCGCGTGCGCATGTGGCGGGCCACCCTGCCTCGCCCCTGACCTCCAGCACGAGGTCACATCGACGACCGCACCACCGCCTCGACTTCCTGTGGCCCCGCACCAGGTGGTCAGCGAGTTCGACGGCCGCATCAAGTACCGCAAGAACAGCTTCGGCAAGGACGCCGAGGACACCGTCCTCAACGAGCGCCGCCGCGAGCTCGCCCTGACCCGCGCCGGTTACGACGTCGCCCGCTGGACCTGGGAGGAGGCCTGGCCAACCGACGCCCCCGCCATGCTGCGCGAGCTCGCCCGCCACGGCATCCACCCCACCGGGGTGCGCTGGTAAGACGCGCCGAGCCGGGCACCGCCCTGCCCACGGGACATTCCGCGCGGCGGGTGCGTGTCGCCCCGGGTGGGGGCATTCGACGCCGTCGGGGACAGCAATCCCGTCCCCCAACGCGCAGGATGCCCCCTGCCGGAAGAAAGTGTCCCCGGGCGCGCAGGACGTCCCCGGCCGGAAGAAAGTGTCCCCGGGCGCGTGAGGATGTCCCCGGCTGGAAGAGAACGTCCCAGCCAGCACCGGGGGCAAGCGATTAGGGGTGAGGGCGTGAGCCAGTCACGCCCGTCGAGGCCGTCAAGCACCACGTCGAGCACCCTCCGCGCACACCGATCCCCGCGCCCGACGCCGGCCGCCGGATCGGCGGACTCCCCGCGCCTCCCGCATCCTCCGCGCCTGCCCGGCTCCCCTGACGAGCCCAGAGGCCGCGTCGGCCGACCAGGCCCCTGACTCCGCCGGGAGCCTCCACGGCGTCCTCCGGCACCACGGCGCCGCGCCGAGCCCCTCTCAGCAGTCCCGCCCCGGCCCGCAGGACGACATCATGCTGGCCACCGGCAAGCCCCGGCAGACCGAGCGCCCCAAGCCCCCACCCAGGAGCAGATCCGCCGCCAGCCCGGCCTGCAAGGCCTGGGTCCCCAACCAGCACGGGGCCTGGTCGATGCTGGTGCTGCCACCGATCGTCGGCTGGGTCGTGGGCGGCTTCAGCTGGGTGAACCTCCTGTTCCCTACCCGCGTGGTGGGCGGCTACCTCACCTACTGGTCCTGGTCGCAGTGGCTGCGCACCCGCTCGGCCCGCAAGCGCGCCCTCATCATGCTGCCGCTCCTGGTCTACACCGGCTGGACGGCCTCCCTAGCCCTCATCACTCTGCTGGTGGCGCCCTACCTCATCCAGTGGGCGGTGCCTCTGGCGCCACTGTTCGCCATCGCGTTGCACCAGGTGTGGCGCGGTCACGAGCGCTCACTGCTCTCAGGGGCTGTCGACGACGACGGCCGCCTCCCTCATGGCGGCCGTCACCTACAACCTGGCGGTGCGCGGCGACGGCGGCTTCCTGGGCCTGAGGGACACCGAGTTCCCCCTGCCGAGGCCTCTCCCAGCGGCGCCCTGACGGGCTGGTCCTGGATGTGGCTGGCCACGGCGCTGACGGCCGCCTACTTCGGCGGGACGGTCCCCTACATCAAGTCGATGATTCGCGAGCGCTTCAACTACACGCTGCTGGCCGGCACGGTGGCGGCGCACGCGGTGGTGGCGGCGGTGACGTGGTGGTTGGCGTCGTCGGGGATGCTGCCGTGGGGGCACGCCGTCCTGTGGGTGGTGCTGACGGTGCGGTCGCTGGTCATGCCGCTGTGGCAGTGGCAGCTGGTGCGCGCGCGCCACCGCCCGCTGCGCCCGGGGACGATGGGCATCGTCGAGGTCTTCATGTGCGTGGCCTTCCTGGTGACGATCTCAGTGTGACCAGGCCTGCGACGACGCCGTCAGCCCGCCCCGCCCTGTCGGCGGCACCCGCTCCGGTGGGGCTCAGTGCGCGCCGCACCAGGCGGCCGCGGCGGCCAGGACCCTCTCGTTGTCCGACGGCGTCCCCACCGAGACCCGCACGCCCTCACCGGCGAAGGGCCGCACGAGGATGCCGGCGCCGCGGAAGTGCTCGGCCAGCGCCGTCGTCTGCTCGCCCACGCCCAGCCAGAAGAAGTTGCCCTGAGCCTCGGGGACCTGCCAGCCCTGGGTGCGCAGGGCCTCCACGACCCGGTCCCGCTCGGCGGCGACGGCGGCCGAGCGCTCGGCGGTTCGGGCCAGCTCTCCCTGCCCCCAGGGCCGCGGTCGCGGCGGCCTGCGCAGGCAGGTTGACCCCGAAGGGTGTGGTCACCGAACGGATGGCGGCAGCCAGGCCCGGCTCGCACACGAGGTAGCCCACGCGCATCCCGGCCAGGGCGTGGGCCTTGGAGAAGGTCCGTGAGACCACGAGGTTGGGGGCCCCGGCCAGGAGGGTGAGGGCGTCGCCGGCCCGCGGGTCGGTGACGAAGTCGAGGTAGGCCTCGTCGATGAGGACGACGACGTCGCGCGGCACCCCGGCCACGAGCTCGGCCAGCTCCTCGGCGGTCAGGATCGTCCCGGTGGGGTTGTTGGGGGTGCAGGCCACTGACCACGCGGGTGCGGGGGTGATGGCCGCCAGCATGGCGGGCACGTCGTGGCGGGCGTCGGGGGTCAGCAGGGACGCGCACGGCCCAGGCCCCGGCGACGGCCACGCAGATCGGGTGAGGCCTCGAAGGATCGCCAGGGGATGACGACCTCGTCGCCGGGCTCGCAGACGGCGTCGAGCAGGTGCTGGATGAGGGCGACCGAGCCGTTGCCGACGACGACCTGCTCGGCCTCCACGCCCCAGCGGCGGGCGAGGGCCTGCGTGAGGGCTCTCCCGGTCATCTCCGGGTAGCGGTTGACCCCGGTGGCGGCGCGGGTGATGGCCTCGACGACCGCGTCCTGCGGCGGATAGGGCAGCTCGTTGGAGGAGAGCTTGGCGATCTGCGCCGCCGTGGCGGCGTCGGGGCGAGCCCCGGGCACGTAGGGCGGGCAGGGCGGCGACGTCGGGCGGATGCGCACCGTCGTCGAGGGGCGCTCTCCGAGCCCCCGGCGGGCGGACGCGGGCCTCGAGCCACCGGGAACTGGGGTCGCTGCAGGATTCATGCCCCCATCTTGGCACCGGCACAGGTTGCCCGGGCACAATGGGCCCATGGAGATCGTGGCACGAACCGTCGGAAACGCGGCGGCCTGTGGCTGGCCACGCGCCTGCTGTCCGGGCTGAGTGTGCCCGAGGGGTGTGGGTGCCTCCACATGTGGCTGAACCCTGCTGGTTCTGGGCCTGGTGCTGGCGCTGGTGAACTCGCTCATCAAACCGGTGGCGAAGTTCCTGACCTTCCCGCTCTACATCATCACCTTCGGGCTGTTCGCCCTGGTGGTCAACGGCGCGATGCTCTCGCTGACGGGCTGGCTCACCGACCACATCGCGGCACTGGGCGCCGGCGGCTCGGTGCCGCTGGGGCTGGAGGTCGCCTCCTTCGGCTCGGCGGTGGCCGGCTCGATCATCGTCTCGGTGATCTCCTCGATCATCGCCGCGATGCTTGTGCGCCGCGAGGACTGAGGGTAGACGACGCCGGAGGTGCGCCGGACGGCTCAGTTGATACCGGCCGGCGTCGCCCAGCGTCACCTGGCGGCTCCCAGTGCTTCGCGGAGCAGGCCGGCACCCGCGTCCCAGCACGCTTCACCACCGTCATGACCTCATCACCCTAGTGCTCGCCCGTCGACTGCGTGGGCTCGGGGTGGGGCCGCGGGGTAGGAGGGTTGCGCCGAGGCACCTTGCCCGGTAGGTGGCGCCGCCCTTGCAGATCCCGTTGGGGTCGGTGTGCGCTGGACCGCGAAGGTGTACTCGGTGGTGGTCGTCCCCTGCTCGCCCGGCGCCCGAGGCCCGCGAGAAGGACTTGTTCCAGTCGGCCAGCTCGGGCGCTTGTCCTCCAGCCCCTCAGCGGCCTGGGCGTAGGCGGAGGAGGCGTGCGGGTAGCCGTTCGTGCTCGTCTCGGTGGGTGTCGAGCATGGCGACCTGCCGGTGGGGGCCGGTGGGTGTGGGTGCGGCGTCGAGCCCGGGGACGGCGTCACCGGTGTTCTCCAGGTGCAGGGCGTGGACGTCGTCGGGGATGTCGGCTCCCGCGGTGGGCGAGCCGGCGGTGAGGACCGTGGTGATGTTGTAACGCCCCTGGATCGCGGGGTCGGCGGCGATGTTGGAGACCGTGATCCCGCCCTGGGAGTGGCCGTAGAGGGCGACCTCCTCCCCGGTTGGATACCGGCCTGGCGCATGGCGGTGACGACGCCGCTCTCCATGGCCGTGGGCGTGCCACCCACGGCCTCGAGGTTGGTGAGCAGGTCCTGCGGCTCGCCGTCGCCGGAGGTCCAGTCCGTGGTGCCGGGGACATAGACGACCCAGGAGACTCGGCCGTCGGCGTGCTCGACCCGCTGGATGGAGATGACCCCGGCCTCCTCGTAGCCCTGCCCCAGGGAGTTCTTCGAGGACTGCACCTCCTGGCAGTGGGTGATGGTCTCGGAGATGCTCTGCGGGGACTTGGCCTCCTTGCCCTTGCCGGTCATACCGGGATTCACGGCGCTGGCGAGCCCGAAGGGGTCCTTGGCGGCGGGCGGCAGCACGGTGGATCCGGTGCCGCCGACGGGGGTGACCGTGACGCCGCTCTGGGTGCCGTAGACCCCGGCCCCTATCGCGGCGGCGTTCGCGCCCAGGACCATGGCGACGCGTTGCATGGACGTGAGGCTCGTGGTGTCGACGGTCTGCGTCCCGACGGCGACCTGCCCAGGCAGGCGCTGCTTCGCCCAAGGGTCGAGGCGTTGGGAGACCTGCTGGAGGTAGGCCTGGACCGTGGCGGCCTCCCGCCCGGTCTTGGCATTCTTCAGCCAGCGCGTCAGCAGGACGATCCTGACGAGGTCCTCCTTGACCCACTGCTCGGTGGTCGGGTCACTGAGCAGGAGCTGGAGGACCTCGACGGCGGCCTGCCCGTCCTCGTTGTCCTCCACCAGCTCATAGAGCAGCCCAGCTCGTCGCCGGTGAGGACGCCAGCAGAGTTGCGATCGTGGGGAACTGAGAGGCGATGCGACGGACCCCAGCGCCATCTGGAGGAGACCGGAGTCGAAGGCCGAACGTCCACAGGTCCCAGACCATTGACGGGTGGCCTTCCCGTCGGCTCAGGGTGTGGGCCTGGGAGCAGGCGGTGACGTCGGAGGCAATGCCGCATGGCTACCGGCGACGGCCTCGAGCGACTCCCGGCCCGGTGGTCGCTGCATCCAGGGCTGAAGAGCGACGGACTTCTCCAGATCGAGGCCCTGCCAGGATCGGGTAGGATGCTGGGTGAGATACTCGGCGGAGGCGGCGCCTCATTCACTCATTTCAGTGACCACATTGGCAGTGAGGTTCGCGCGTCATCCAGGAGCCTGCCGCCGAGTTGAGGCTGCTGGCGAGAGTCGAGATCACTCGTGTTCACGGAGACGGTTCCGCCCGACACCACCACCGCAGGCCCCCACTCCATCATGGTCCAGCTGTGGCCGCTATCCTCCGAGGCGGCCGAGGCAGGGGAGTCTTGGGTTTCGGGGCGGCTGGTTGGCGCAAGGCGGATCCGTCGCGTGGGGGTTCTGCTTCCAGGCGGGGTATGGACTGTCTCCGTCCATGGCAACTGGACTCATGATCAGCTCGTTCCATCCGGTGAGTTGCGTGACTCGATGACACCGACCTTGGAGGAGGCCGTGTCGTAGCGCGTCGCCAGCGCGGTCAGGAGCCCGGAGGCATTCGTGAGCGCCGTCTGGCAGGGCGGTGGAGTCCGCCCCACCCAGCTGGCGGGGACCGAGGTGGGGAACTGAGTGACAGCGGCGTCGTAGTCCGCCCTGGAACGTGACAGTGAGAAAGACATGACTCGACGGTAGGGCGGCCCAGAGGCGACCGCAGCGCCGGCTTGCAGCCCTGTGGATCAGCCCTGCACTCCGGCACCTGTGGGCCCTGACCGCGTCGCGCCGGGGAGGCAGGGCCGCTGACGATGGCGCCCCACCGGCCCACGCGGGAGGCGAGGGGCTCGCCATCGACCGGAGGCTGGCCCTCGGCCTCGCACCCGCGCTCAAAAGGACTCGGCCCGCGGTCCGGTTTTCCCGGACCGCGGGCCTAAGCTCGCGAGGTCCTCCTGCTACCCGGCTTCCCATAAGGCCGGGGAGGCAGGACCTCCTTCACCAGAACGTCCGGTCCGGGCTCCCTCAAGACCCGTTCCAGACTCGGAGACCTGCCAGTCATCGGGCTCCCCAACCCTCGTGACCGGTTCCGTCCGGCGGCAGTAACTATGTAACCCACCGATCCTGAGCGGACCCCCGAATTCCCCTATGAACACGCTGAGAAATAGGCGTCATTCCGCCATTTCTACGTAGTGTGCACCACATTCCGGCGATTACCCAGAATATTCCGGCACTTCTTCAGGGGCCCTTTCCCACGGCTTGTCCATCAAACCGAGGCCGGCGGCCTGCGCAGGCACACGACGGCGTCGGCCCGGCGTCCCTCCTGGCCGTCGGGCCCCGTGGCCTGCCGGTCCCGCCTCGCCGACGACGACCTGCCAGCCGGCCGTCGCCTCGGCCAGGCCTCACGAGGAGCTCGGCGGCCGTGTGTGCGGGCGTGGTGGGTGTGCCAGGGCGGGTTGACGGCGTGCACCGCGGTGAGCAGGTGCCCGCCGGGGGCGACGCGGGCGGCGGCGTCGGACAGGAGGGCCATGAGGTCCAGAGAGCCAGCTCGCGCCGCCGTGGACGTAGAAGCTCGTCACCAGGTCGAAGGGGCCGACCGGCAGGCCGTCTCCGGCGTCGTGCACGCGGCCGGTCACGCGAGGCGACCCCGAGCCGCTCGGCCTGCACGGTCAGGCGCCCGATGGCGGTGGCGGACAGGTCCAGCCCGACCACCCTGCCAGCCGCGCTCGGCCAGCCACAGGACGTCGGCGCCCTCGCCGCAGCCGATCTCCAGGGCGGTCCCGGGGCTCCAGTCGGTGGCGAGCTCCGGCAGCCAGTCGTTGGGGCGACCCGACCAGAGCTGCTCGACCGAGGCGTAGCGCCTCCCAGCGGGAGGCGGAGTGAGCGGCGTCGGACTGCGGATCGGAGTGCTGCTGGCGGGGCTGCGTCATGACTGGATCCTACCGACGCCGGGTCACCCGGCAGGCGGTTCAGCGACGGCGCCCGGCGGCCCGGCGGGGACGCGAGCGCTCCGCCCGATCTATCCTCTGCCTCATGACAATCGACACCTCCTGGGTCGCCCAGCGCAATGCCGCCTTCCTCGCCGACCCCGCCGCCCGCCTGGCCGGCAACGCCGTCGCCACCACGGACGTGGAGCAGGGTCTCCCTGGACCGGACCACGGTGACCTCCATCGACACCTCCGTGTCCGACCTCGTCCCGGACGCCTCGATCACCGACCAGAAGCAGTCGGGGCGCTGCTGGGCCTTCGCCGGCCTCAACGTGCTGCGCGCCTCCATGCTCAAGGAGCTCGAGCTCGACTCCTGGAGCTGAGCCAGGCCTTCCTCTTCTTCACGACAAGCTGGAGAAGGCCAACGCCTTCCTCACCCGCGTCATCGCCGAGGCGGACCGCCCCTGATGACCGCGAGGTCGTCGACTCCCTGTACTCCCCATTCCCGACGGCGGCTGGTGGCCGGAGTTCGCGCGCCTGCGGCCAGGTACGGGATCGTCCCGGCCTACGCCATGCCGGACACCGTCTCGGCCGGTAACCCGAGGCGATGAACGAGCACCTGGCCACGCTGCTGCGGCGCACGGCCCTGCGGCTGCGGGGCCGCGGTAGCCGACGGCGTCGACCCTGAGCCGCTGCGGCGCACAGCCCTGGAGCAGGTTCACCGGATGCTGTGCATCCACCTGGGGACCCCACCCGAGGAGTTCGTGTGGCAGTACCGCGATAAGAACAAGGAATTTCCACCGGGTCGGGACGCTCACGCCGCGACAGTTCGCGCAGCGCTATGTCACCGGGGTGGAGGAGTTCGTGGTCGTGGCCCACGACCCGCGCCCCGAGATCGCGGTCAACACGCGCTACGGCATGGGCCGCAGCGACGTCATGGTGGGCGAACCGGTCCAGGATCACGTCACCGCCGAGCTCGAGGTGCTCAAGGCCGCCGCGATCGCCGCGATCCAGGACGGCGAGCCGGTGGGTTCGCCCTGCGACGTCGCCAAGCAGCGGGACAAGAAGGCCCGGGATCTGGGACGCCGCCCTGCACGACTACGAGGGCCTGTACGGGGTGGACCTGTCGATGACGAAGGCCGAGCGGCTGGTGGCGCGCGAGTCCGCGCTCACGCACGCCATGTCCTGACCGGCGTCGACCTGGTCGACGGCGTCCCCGCGGCGCTGGCGGGTGGAGAACTCCTGGGGCGACAAGTTCGGGGACAAGGGCTTCCACACGATGAGCGACTCCTGGTCTCGACGAGTACGTCTTCGAGGTCGTCGTGCGCGCGAGCCGCCTGCCCGAGGACGTCCGCGCCGCCCTGAAGACCGAGCCCGTCATGCTGCCCAGCTGGGACCCGATGGCCTGAGGCGGCGGGGGCTCACGGGCGCCCGTTGGGCTCTTCGCCCTCGTCGAGGCTCGGACGATGAGCCGCACGGCGTCCTCGGGCGGGACGTGCTCCCAGATCCGCAGCACCGTCCACCCCTCCGCCTCGGGCCATCGCGGTGGTCTCCCGGTCCCGTTCGATGTTCCTCGCGAGCTTCGGGCGCCAGTAGTCGGCGTTCGTCACCGGCATCGTCGCGTGCTCGAGGGCACCCGTGCCAGAAGCAGCCGTCGATGAATACGGCCAGGCGCCAGCGGGTGAACACGATGTCCGCCCGCCGGCGCTTGTTGCTCCAGGGCGCCATGTCCACGCGGTAGCGCAGGCCCCGGCGTGCAGCAGTCGCCGGATCGCGAGCTCGGGCTTGGTGTCCCGGTGCATGTTGGCACGCATGGACCTGGCCACGCCCGGCGTCGACGCCCAGGACGGGGCCTCGGTCCCGTCCCCGGCCGTCGCGGCTGCCGACCTCCGGCTCAGTCGGCGTCGACGACGGGGTCATTGCTCTGATCCCCTGCGTCTGACACTGAAGGCGATACTCCCGCTGGGGCGGCCGCATAGGGAAGCGCCAGGGAGAAGAGCGTGGCGGTGTCCGCCACGGTCATCGTCTCGGGCATACGGCTCGGGGTCCTCTCGGCACCGTTCTTCGGGTCGGCGGCGAAGGTGAGGGAGCATGGCGCCACGGGTACTCGTCCGATAGGCGATGGCGGCGTCGTGCTCTCCCGCGATCCTGTCCTTCGAGCGGGGCTTTCCAGCGATGGTCTCGATGGCGTCACGCTGTCGGAAGGAGCTTCGGAGAATCCTCCGCGGGTGCCACTGCGGCGGGTCCGCTTGAGCATCGGGATCCGAAGCCCGTCGACCGTCTTCTCCGGCGTCCCCTTGAGCATGGGGAGGAGAACAGCCCAGTCCTTCAGCTTCCCACCGGCCATGGCACGGCGGATCATCTCCAGGGTGGGTTCGAAGTCGAACTGCTCCATCCATGAGAAGCCCTCCAGAACCATGAGCATCTCCTCGGCGGTGACGACGGCGACCCGCCCGTCGAACTCCCCCATACGCTCGGTCTTCCGGTCCCAGTACTCGAAGGACTCGATCGGTCCGAACAGGTCGCGCTCGAACCACGGCCGAACGAGTGCGAAGTGCTTCGCGTTCGTCTCTTCGCGTCCCCGCTCGGGCTGCCGCGGGAAGTCCTGAAGCTTGCCGCCGACCCCCTTGAAATCGAGCTTCGCGTTGTACATCTTGTTCCGGCTCGTGGGGAGCAACCACGGCAGCTGCTGGAAGACGAGCGGCGGAACTTCGATGGGACGGAGGAGCGGACGCCCGTCCTCGCCGAGTCCGGCGAAGGTCTCGAGCTGCTCGCGGAACTGCTCCTCATCCCGCATGATCGCCCCGAAGGCCTCGTAGAGGTCATAGGTCGTGTTGCCGGCCCCCTTGATCCTCCTGGCCATGTACAGCCTCACCAGATCAGGGTATCCACGCCTGTAGCCGAACCACCGCCCCATCTGCATGAGGGCGTCCCCCTGAGTCGACCTGCGCTTGAAATAAGTGATGGTCAGACCCCTCGAGGGTGAACCCCCGACTGAGCTTCGTGCCGCCGACGAGGATTCGCCAGACCCGATCCCTTTGGAAGTCGACCTGGTTGTACTGCTGATCCTTGTCACCATTGACGATGACGACCGGGTCAGTGCCACCGGCCATGACGAGGTCGAGCACCTCGCCGATGAATGGAGCCACGTCCTCGAAGGATTCCGGAAGGGGCAGGTCGTCCTCCACTGCCGGGCGGCGGAGACGACGGCGAAGTCCTCATCGAAGAGCTTGCGCAGCGCATCATTCGAGGCGGGGGACCCGTATCCCGCCTGCTGCCACAGGCGACGGATCCGATCCCCGAGCTCGGCGTGCTCCGTCTGCTTGACGGACTCGTGCACCAGCATCGTGTGGTGGCGGAAGGCACCTCCAGCGCGGGTCTTCTCGTCGCCCTCCACAGCTTGATCGCCCCGGTGAGCACGAAGGCGTTCAGGGCCTCGCGCAGCTCCTTCTCCACGCGCTGCGGATCGGTGTCGTCGTCACCGCGCAGACTGCGGACGAAGGCCTTCTCGTTCGAGACGGCCGGATCGTCCTTCTCCTCATCGGTGAGCTCCTCGAAGTCGTGATAGGCCCGACCGCCCCGGTACGCCTCCGGGGCGCTCAGGCTCACGATGAAGTCGCGGGGGAAGATGTCCTCGGCGTCCTCCGGTGAGATGAAGACATTGGCGAAGGGTGTCGCGGTGTAACCGACGTACTGGGCCCGGCTCAGCCTGCCCATGAGCTCAGCGATGAGCCGGTTGATCGCGGTGCGCTCCTTCCGCGTTCCGGCGTTGTCCGGTTTGACCGTGTTGACCGAGGCCTGATCGGCCTCGTCGTCGATGATGAGGGTGGGAATCTCGGCCGGCAGGGCCCTGATGCGTCGCAGGTCCTTGACCAGATTATCGAGCACGGTCTGGTTCTTCTTGACGACGGCGATGCGTACGTCGGTCCGATGGATGTTGTCCGGGTGCCACATCGGCCTGCCGGGATTGCTGAGCTCACGCCCGATCCGAGGATCGAGGATACCCGGCCCGTCCTTGCGCTTTCCGTAGTCCCACTTGGCGCTGGTCAGGCGATGGATGGCCGGAACACCCGTTTCGGTGAATCCGGGACCGTAGGAGACGAATCGCCCCGCCTTCCAGTCGACGTCATCGGTGCTGGCGTAGTCGACGTCCTTCAGGAGGTCCTCGTCCTCCTCACTGATTCCCCAGAGGATGTTCTCCCTTCCGATGAGCTCCATGTCGAGTCGGCGCTGGGTCTGGGAGCGCAGGATCTCCACGGTTCCGGTGAGCACGATGATGAGCCGGTAACCCGCGTCGATGGCCTTGGCGATGACACCGGTGAAGTTGGCGGTCTTGCCGCTCTGAACGTGACCGACGACCAACCCTTTCGACTGGTAGGGCTCGGCCCCGAGTGGGGTCGGCGAGTCGTCCGACGATGTCGGTGGTGGCCGAGTCGATGCTCGCCACCGCTTCAGGCGGCAGTCTCTTCTCCAGCAGTAACCGATAGCCGTCCCAGTAGAAGTGGTGCGCCCGCCGCCGCTCCTCGTCGTACCAGGGTGTCCAGTCAGGTGCGAGGATGGCCTTGGTCCGATCGACGAAGACCGGGAAGGCCTCGTTGATGCGCGACGCCACGTCGTCGTTCACCCGAGCTGCTTCATGACGACCGCCCGCCGTTCGGGGGTGCGGGCGGCGGTCCCGTCAGTCCAGGCGGCATCCTTCTCAGCGTCCCACTCGCTGAGCCGGAGGTGGAACTCGTTCTTCCGGGGCGTTGCGCTCCGCGCTCAGGATGAGGTCAGGGGATCTCCTCTCGGGCGATGACCTCGTCGACTGCTTGAAGGTACGCCGAGACGATGCCGTGCAGATCCATCGGCACGTTCATGCCGTCGAGCGCCCTGCTTGAGGGCCTGGTCGTACTTGTCGATGCTCATGTCTCAGTCCTCGTGCGTGGGTGCGGCGGCGAACTCGGCGGGTGCGGTCCCCTCGGGTTCGAGGTCGGTGACGTCGATCCGGTAGTCGATGCTGCGGACCAGCTCGGGGCGGGTCACGATCCGGGAGAGTCCGGCGGAGGTGATCGCCGGGAAGGCCTCATCGACGGTGTAGAAACGAGGTTCACTGCGGACCAGGAGGCGCGTCGTGTACAGCCGGTCGGCCTGGGCGTCCTCCCATCCGCAGTCGGTGAGTCTGTCGTCGAAGTCCGTGCGCCCGGACCGCAGCCGCCGGCGAATGCGCTCGATGAGCTCGGGGAGGGTCTCCCCGTTGCCGGCCGCACCGGCTCCCGTCACCTGCACCGACATGAGATGCAGTGGCCGCCCCGGTGTGGGGGTCAGCTGGCCGAGGCCGTGGATGACGTGGATGCGTCGCTCACTGCGGGTGGTCTTGACCTCGACGTCGGCCTCGCCGAGGACGAAGTCGTGCTCCTCTGCCCGCGGCCCGAGCCAGGCGGCCAGAGCCTTCGTCTCCCCGACTCCGTCGATGAGCCGATCGAGCGCCACCAGCTCACCGAACAGCCCGATCTCCTGGTCCTCGCTCAGCCTCGGTGCGCGCGCGAGCAGTCCTCGGAAGGCGTCGAGCGCCACGTGGAGCGCCCGCTCCAGGTCGTCGCCCTGCTGGAGCTGGTCGGTGACTGCTTGGAGGAGGGAGTAGGCCTCGTACTCGATGCCCTTGGCCTCGACGGTGACGCGGAACCAGACGGTCTCGTCCCCGGCCCTCGACGATGTCGGTGCGGATCATCCGGTAGGCGGAGACGTCGATGTCCGAGCCCGTCGCCGGTGTGCGCAGCGTCAGCTCCCCGCGAGGCGGGTCGATGCCCAGGACGCAGAGGGGCTCTCGGCGAGCCGCTGCTCGGCGGGGTGCCCGGCGTCGAAGTAGGCGGCCAGGGTCTCCGGGGTCAACGCGTTACGGTCATCGGGATGCTCGTTCATCCTCTACTCCTTCTGGGCACCGCGACGCCGGAGCTCGTCGGCGAGGGCGGTCTCGATGATTCTCTCGAAGGCCTTGATCTCACGCCTCTCCCGCCCACTGAGGTAGGGCCCCTCGAAGAAACGCGAGTAGAGCAGGAACACGAGGGTCTTGAGCAGTGGGGCGTCCTGGGGGTCGGTGCTGGTGGAGAACACTCGCCGGTGGCGCTCGTTGATCTTGAGCAGGCGCTGCTCGTGGTCCACCTCGACCAGGCCGTTCTCCGGCAGGCGCTCCCACCGGATCCTGATGGGGTTCGGCGTCGGCGAACTCGACGGAGTCCTGGATGGCGTCGTAGACGTCCCGGCTGAGGCCTCCGCGCGGCTCGACCAGTCGGATCGGGCGCGGCTCCCTCCGACGCCCCTCGGTGGCCGCACTGCGGGCGGAGGCGAGGAGCGCTGAGAACGTGCCGATGTCCTGCCCCACGGAGGCGTGGACGGCCCGTCCCATCTCCGGTTCCAGGACGACGCCGCTCTTCTCCGGGTTGATCCGGACGACGTCGAGCAGCGCGTCTCCGACATCGAGGGAGATGCGCAGGTTCGCGTAGTCCCTACCGCCGTCGATGACGGAGTTCCAGCCGCCCAGCTGCAGCAGGCGGTCATTGCGGTAGACGTACAGTCCCTGGCCGCCCTCGGCCGGGGAGAGCCTCCGTGAGACCTCGACCCCCGGGGCCTCGAGCACGGCGCCCTTGAGGATGACGGCGGTCAGGTCGAAGGGGACATCCCCAACCTCACCGGCGAGTCGGTACGGATGCGCGGCGGCGGCATCCAGGGCGAGCGGATCGAGGGCCCGCACTCGTCTCACGGACCCCGCCCGTCCCAGGCCGAGGTCGTACTCGTCGACGGCGATCTCGACGTCCCCTCGGGCGATGATCCTGTGGAAGACGAGGCCGAGGTGACCGCGGATGCTCTCGACGAGTCGGCTGAGCCAGGAGCGCCGCTCGTCCCGGTCCGGCGCGACCACCGCGGTACGGAACCCCCGCCAGCGGACGACGGTCCCGCTCAGCGGCGCGGCATCGGTCATGCGCACCAGGGGCCCCCTCGAGGGACCTCGCCCACCTGACCGTCGTCGAGGCTCTGCACGAGGGTGGGCTCCTCCCTCGTGATGCGCCGGCCGACGGGAACGCCCCCGATGGCCCGGGAGTAGACGTCGAGGGTGTCGGCCTGGCTCAGGGAGGCGGCCTTCAGTCCGAGCCCGTAGTGGCCCAGGTCCGTCTCGCCGTAGTCACGACGGCGGGAGAGGGCCATGGCTGCGTCAATGCCGGCCTCGTCCATGCCGTGGCCGTCGTCGATGACGAGCATGCCGGTGACGTAGTCGTCATCGGTGAGGATGCGGATGCGTACCTGTGAGGCGCCTGCGTCGATGGAGTTGTCGACGAGGTCGGCGAGCGCCGTGGGGAGCTCGTGATGGGCTCCCAGGGCGTCCGCGATGGACGGGTCGGGCGGAACGGTCCGGGAGGAGACCGCGGTGATGTCCTCCATGGTCACCCCGCGGTGAATCGACCCGGCTTGAGACCGAGTGTCGGGCGTTCTCCGCGACCGTGCGCGCGGTGTCGGCATCGAATCCGGTGTAGCGGGTCGCGTCGATGGAGACCTCGATGTTGAGGCTGTCCGCGCCGCCGGCTTTCAGGTGGGCGATGACCTCATCGGCCAGCAGCGCGAGCTGGGCGGCGATGTCCTTCCCGGGGTCCAGCTCGGCCACTCCCTCGAATCTCGAGTCGGCGACGGGCTGCGGCTCGGGTGCCGGAGGGACGGCGCGCCCGCCGCGGTGGGAGCCGGGATCGGGTCGCGGTGGCGTCGGGTGCGGCACCCGTGTCATCGGCGGGTCCGGACTCGCGCGACTCCGCCGCCGCGGCAGTCCTCCGCTCCTCCTCCTCACGGCGGCGCTGCGCACGGGCGAGCACGGGGGCGACGAGGAGGGTCGTGTCGGTGATCCTCGGCGCCTCGTCCTCCCAGCGGGAGGCGCAGGTCGAGGAAGTCGCCCCGCTCGGCGTCGTAGTCGGCGGCGAGGGCGAAGCCGACGCTCTCCCAGCCGATGTCATCCATGACGGAGGCGACGGCCTTCTCCAGCACCCTCCGGTCCCGGAGGCGCGGCATGTAGGGGTAACGGGTGAAGTAGGACCACAGCTCGCCGACGGTGATCCTGCCCCCGTTCCATCGGGCACGAAGGTTCATGCCCCCGAGCTCCAGGGGCCACGGCCGTCGGGGTGATGTCGGTCAGGACGATGTCCTGCTTGCCGAGCCCTGAGGCCGGCGCGCACGGCGATCCGCTGCTCGTCCCCCTCGATCTTGATCGGCTCGATCTTGAAGGGGCGGCCGCCGTTGTCCTGGACGGGTGGAGCGCCCAGATCCACGCACCCGCCACGGAGCGCTCGGCGACGCTCTGGGTGTCCCGCCTCTTCTGGCGTGCCTGCTCGGCCTGGCTGGCCGTGAGGTCGTGGTCCCGGATCGACCCTCCTTCGCCATCTCCGACCACGCCATGTGGATGCGCAGCGCCTGCTCGGCCTCGGCCCACCGCCCCTCGTCGGGGGCGACGGCGATGAGGGTGTTGACATGGCTGCGGGGCGCGGAGCCGCGATGGTGCAGGAGCTCCTCAGTGAACTCCCTGCCGGGCCCGGTCACCTGCGAACTCCGCCCGTTCCTGGCGGCGACCGTGCGGTCCGGGCCGAGGATGACCAGTGTCGTCTCCTGCTTGTCGGGGACGTCCCCGGTGGATGCCGGAGCGACGATGACATGGGCGAACTCGGGGACGCGGGCACCCGCCGCCATTCCCTTTGAGCATGTCGACCGCCTCCCGGGCGACGTCGGCGGCGTCGAGGGAGGCGGCCCGGTCGACGACCATCCGGTTGATCGACGGCTGCCGGTCGTACCAGCTCCGGGTCCCCTGGTTGTAGACGTAGGTGGCTCGGTCGGTGAGCATCTGCAGGGAGGAGCCGAAGTTGCCCAGGGTGTCCCCGGGCATGGCCACGCCGAGGAAGAGGCGCTGACGGTCGATGCCCTTGTGGGCGGTGTCGAGGGTGGCGGCGGAGCCGAGGAACAGGGTGCGGGCGATGCGCCGGGTCAGCGCCCGTCGTCCGAACAGCTCCCGTTCCCGGTCGATGCGCAGGGGTGTGGCGTTCTCGCCGTCGATGTCGGTCTCGATGATGGTGCGCCAGGCGTCGTCGAGGTAGCCGGCGATCTCGTCGCGGACGGCGTCGTCGTCGAAGGGGATGGAGCCCGGCATGATGAGGGGGGCGTCGTCGTCGGCCTGGACCAGGGAGTGGACCACGGCGCTCATGAGGCGCAGGACGCCGCGGGTCCGCTGGAACCGCTCCAGGGAGGACCAGTCGCCGTAGAGCCGGTCGAACAGCTCGGGGTGGATGGGGTAGGCCTCGCGCAGCCGCCGCTCGTAGTCCGGCTGGAAGGTCTCGGAGGGCAGCTCGCCGCGCTGCCCCCGGTAGTAGTCGACGAATCGTTTGATGGTGGCGTCGCGCTTGCGGAGGGCCCTCGGCGTCGAGGTCGGTGAACAGGCGCCGGCGCACGATCTCGAAGCTCTCCCCGGAGGTGGCGGGGCTCCAGTTGTGGGGCCACGCGCCCGACGACGTGCTGGAGCCGCTGGAGGGCCTCGCGGCCGCCGTCGCCGCCGATCTCGAGCTCGGAGGCGCGGGTGACGGTGCCGTCCTGGCGGATGTCGGAGGCGGGGATGGAGACGAGGAGGAGGGCCCCGGGGGTGCCCTGGACGGCGGCGGTGAGCTCCTGGGCGAAGGTGAACTGGGTGTCGAAGCTGCCGCCGGTCAGGCCGTCGCGCCGGTACAGGCCGCGGGCGTAGGCGACCCACTCGTCGATGAGGATGAGGGCGGGGGTGTGGCGGCTGATGAGGGTGCGCAGGGCGGCACCGGGGTTGGTGCCGGTGCGGTCGGCCTGCGCGATGAGCTCGTGGGCCTCGGCGCCGCCGAGCTGCCAGGCGAGCTCGCCCCACAGGGTGTGAACGACCGTTCCGTCCGGCTTGGTGGTGGGCTGCCCGGGGGAGATCTCGTTGCCGACGATGGCGACGCGCCTGACGTCCCTCGGGGATCGAGGTGTCGGCGAGCAGCTCCTGGACGTCCTGGGTGAGGTCCTTGAGCGGGGTCGGGCCGGCCAGGTGCCAGGCGGCGAGCATGGAGTGGGTCTTGCCGCCGCCGAAGGTGGTCTGAAGGTTGATGACGGCCTGGGCGTTGGGGTCCCCGGACAGCCGCCGGGCGGTCATGGTCAGGAGGGTCTTGAGCCCCTCGGTGAGGTAGGTGCGCTTGAAGAAGCCGGCGGGGTCGCCGTACTCCTCGCTGCTCTCCCCGTGGGCGACCTGGTGCAGGTCGGCGGCGTACTCGGCCTGACCGTAGCTGCCGGAGACGATGTCGGGGTGGGGGCGGACGACGTCCTTCCAGGGTGCGAGGCCGTTCTCCCCGAGGCCGGGCATGGCGACGGCGCTCGCCCGGGTGTCGCGCCTGGTGGCGGCGTCGAAGGTGGAGTGCAGCGCGTCCCGTTTCATGGCGCGGACCTGGTCGGCCTCGGCGGGGGCGTTGATGGCCCGCAGGAGGCGCTCGGCGGTGTCGAGGGCGCGGTAGGTGTCGTCCATGCTGAAGGGGCTGTTGTGCGCCCATTTGTTGCGGACCTCGCGCAGCTCGCCGGCGAGGTTCTGCTCGCCGCGGGAGAGGATCCCGCTGAAGAGGAATCCGAGGTTCCCGATGCGTTCGGTGATGATGCGCAGCTGGCACTGGGGGTCGGAGGGTTCGTAGGTCCGATCCGGCCTGCCGTCCTTCCAGGCGAGGAGGTCGGTCCAGGTGCTGGCGGCGGGCAGCTTCGGGGCGACGGCGACGGCGATCCAGGGCTCCAGGGCCCCGGAGAGGATCTCGATGGCCCGGCCGATGCGGTCCCGGTTGGAGGTGGCGGACATGTCAGTGGTTCTCCAGGGTGTCGAGGTCGAGTGCGGTCTGGATGTCCGAGCCGGTGCTCGCCGCGGTCCGGGCCGCGGCGGCGATCTCCGGCCAGGAGCCGCCCAGGGCGTTGAAGAGGAGGCCGGCCTCGGTCCAGCCGTGCTTCTCGGCGAGGGAGTAGAGGCGGTAGGGCGAGGGACTGGAGGATGTCGGCGCCCAGGCCGCGTTCGGCGGCGGCGGAGAGGAGCCCCCGGCCTCGTCGATGCCGCGCCGGTCGAGGGCCCGGGCGAGATGGAGGACCACCTCCCAGTGGGAGATGCGGTCGTCGGTGCGGGGTCGTAGTCGTCGGGGAGGTCGGCGGGGGCGATGAGGCCGACGCGGCCGCCGCCGGAGGTGAGGACGCCGGAGCGATTGAGGGCGTCGATGGAGGCGTTGCGGGCGGAGGCGAGGGTCTCGGCCTCCCCGTAGGGGCCCTCGGTGAAGCCGTGGGCGTCGAACCAGGTGAGGCACCAGCGGGTGTCGGGGTCGAGGTCGCCCTCCTGCTCGCCGAGGACCTCGTCGAGCACGGCGTTGATCTGGGTGAGGGCCTCGGAGACGCTCATGTCGGTGCCGTCAGGGGCTGATGACGCGGGAGTAGCGGGAGAAGACGCTCATGCCGGGGCCGATGGCCGCCTGGGCGAGGTCGACGGGGGCGATGCCGCCGCTGCGCAGGGTCTCGACGGCCTCGGGAAGAGTGCGGCGCAGCTCGCGCATGAGACTGCGGCGGTCCGTCATGGGGGCGTCCTCGGGACGAGGCCGCAGCACGAGGACGATGGAGGAGGCCAGGGCGTTGGTTCCGGAGGCCACCATGCGGTTCCCCAGCTCGGAGCGCATGGGCCAGGTGGCGGTGATGGTCCAGCCGGAGCGGATCATGCCCTCGAGGATCGTGGACCAGCCCGTGGATGTCCGTCCATCGACACTGGTCTCCGACTGCTTGAAGGCGTAGTAGACCGTCATCGGGTAGTCCGGGTTGGTGCTCCGGCGGGCGTTGGCGAAGACGGCGCGGAAGCCGTCCTCGAAGAAGTCCCTCGCCCCATCCTTGCCCCCATGTCGGTACTGGTTGGCGACGAGTTCCTCGGCCTTGGGGACGAGCATGGTGGAGAACAGGGAGGGGTGGACGTCCTTGAGGGAGCGTCGCAGCCAGACGTAGAAGAAGTCCGAGAGGTCGGAATAGCCGATATTGTCGTAGTACGGGCGGATCAGTTGAGATGACAGAACCATGCAGCACACGACTTGCCGCATTGGATTGCAGCCACCCCACAGAATTACTGCAAAGCGAAGGCGCCTCAGAACTCAGATATCCGATTGACGATTTTCCAAAAAAAGTCCCGCTCGAACCCGCAAAAGGATTCGCCCTCAGCATAATCCCACATCATCGGTATCGCCTGACGAGCAAAACAACTCGCACAGTTTCCTAGTTGGGCTCGCATTCCAAGAGCACAGGAAGAGTTGACACTACAATTTGATCCAAAGCGCACGCGAGATACGTGTGCAACAGCATCCGCATAGGCCGCCGCACCCACACTCCCCGCTTCGAGGCGCTCCCCTCACTCATTCCACAGGCGAGGGCGTCCTGCAACACCCGCTCGCGCGCCTCGCTCACCAGATCCGAGAAGGTGGTCAACGCCGTCAACTGACGCGAACTGAACAGGTCGGAGTACTTCAGCATGCCGTATGCCTGCACACGGAAACCCAAAGCAGCCTCTGGAAGATCTCCCACGGGAACGCTCGACGGAACAGCACGAAGCGCCGTCGCAGCATGAGCTCTGTCCGGCGGCAGATACGTACGAGAACGGCACCCTCCGCAGCGATCGCCATCAGTTCCGCCCCCATGCGACCATGGTTTTCTCTTTAGCCTCAGTCCACCGAAGATAGTCGAAACCGATATGCGCTTCACAGCCAGGCAACGGGCGCCGTTCCGATCAACGGTTCCATCATCCTGCTTCGTCGGCGCCCAGCTTGGGATCGTGGCCGATGGAGTACTCGACGTGGCCATCGACGACCGTCGGGACGATGTAGGCCTCCTTGCCCTTCTTCTTCCCCAGCCACCACTTCGAGACGAGGGGCGTCTCGATGCCGCAGGCCGGGTTGGGGCAGGTGACGGTCCGCGCCCAGATCCAGGCGATGACGGTCGCCTCCGAGCCGTCGGGCAGCTGGGCCCGCGGGTAGAGGTGGCCGATGCGCCTCCAGGCCTCCTCGCGCATCCACTCCCCGTAGCGGCGCACGTCCTCGGCCAGGCCGTGCGCGCCGGGCCAGCTGCGCGTGCCGTCGTCGGAGCCGGGGAAGACCGGGGCGCGGCCGGCGAAGCGCGGTGGGATCTCGATGAGGGCCTTGTTGATGAGGACGGCCACGGGGTTGAGGTCGGAGGCATGCGCCTCCAGGCCGAGCCGCTGTGCCTCCAAGGGGATGGAGCCGCCGCCGGCGAAGGGGTCAAGGACCGCGGGGGGCTCCTCCCCCGTGGAGCGGCGGATCTCCTCCCTGACCTCACGCATGAGGTGCTCATCGCCGATGTTGTCCCAGTTCACCATGCGGGTGATGAGGGTGAACAGGCGGCGGCGCTCCGCCGCCACGGCCCGCTCCGCTGCGGACTCCGGGTCGGCCTCGCCTTCGGCCCGGGCCGCCTCCAGGAACTCCTCGTAGCGCTCGGAGGGGTCATCGACCAGCTGGGAGAAGAGCACGGCGCGCGAGGTGGCCGTGGGTTTGCGGGACCACCACAGGTGCAGTGTGGAGGGATGCCCCTTGCGGATGGATTTCTCCCGAGCGGACTGCTGGTTGATGGCGTCGAGAGCAGCGCCACCCTCAATGAGCTTCCTGGGCACGGGAGTCCTTCCTGTCGACGGAGAACGGGGAATTCTCCGCGGGTGTGAACGGGAACATCCTACGACCGCCCTCCGACACGAATCACACCCTTGAACCGACGGTGAGCCTCGATTCGGTGTCGTACCGGCCGGCTACCCTGATTCCATGACTGCCCGCACCATCCGCGTCCTCGACCTCTTCGCCGGGGCGGGAGGTCTCACCGCGGGGTTCCCACACGGCGTCGTCGCGCTTCCGCAGCATCGCCGCAGTTGAGATGGACCCGGAGGCCGCCGCCTCCTACCTGGCGACTTTCCCCAAGACGGAGGTCTACGCGGGCGCCATCCAGGACTGGCTCGCCGAGGGGACGATCCCCACCGGTGTCGACGTCGTCGTCGGCGGTCCCGCCGTGCCAGGGGTTCAGCACGCTCGGCAAGCGGGACGCTGAGGACGCCCGCAACCGGCTCTGGGAGCAGTACGCCCAGGTCATTCAGAGGGCAGGCCCAGTACTTCGTCGTGGAGAACGTGCCCGCCTTCGGGAAGTCGCCCCAGTACCGCGACTTCCTGGCCGCCACCCGGCCCGGGGAGTTCCTCGAGGACTACTCCTTCGACTTCCGCGTCCTCAACGCCGCCGACTACGGCGCCCCGCAGGCGCGCAGGCGCGCCGTCCTCATCGGGCACCGCTACGACATGGCCGTCCCCGGGTTCCCGGAGCCCACGCACTCCCCTGGACGGGGGCGGCGACCTGCCCCCGTACCGGACGGTCCGCCAGACGCTGCTGGGCGTGCCCGCGCAGCCCGACATGGACGAGCGCTTCGACCAGCTCCGCACCCTGAGTCGGCTCGCGGCGGGTACCCGGCGCCTTCTCCCCGGGAGCTGCACGTCTCCCGGTTCTACAGCGACATCTCACTCGAGCGCTTCGCCGCGATCCCCGAGGGAGGGAATCGGGACGGATCTTCCGGACCACCTGAAGGCGCCCTGCTGGCTCCGGCACACCTCCGGTTCCATGGACGTCATGGGACGCCTGCACTGGGACCGCCCCTCCGTGACGATCCGGACCGAGTTCTTCAAGCCGGAGAAGGGCCGCTACCTCCACCCCGTGGAGAACCGCGCCATCACCCACTACGAGGCGGCGCTCCTGCAGGGATTCCCCGACACGCACCGCTTCATCGGCTCCCGCACCTCCATCGCCCGGCAGATCGGCAACGCCGTCCCCATCCCATTGGGTGCCGCCATCGCACGGCAAGTCCTCGCGCAATTCTGAGGGCGATCCCGAGCGTCGGCTCCGTCGATGCATCCCAGGATTCCCAATACGTTGAACCCGGCGACCCCACCCACCGCCGGAGTTCTTTCGGCATTTTCTCCAGTGTTCTCAGCAGCAGGTCCTAAGCAAGCCTTCAACCATTCCGGTTATGGTTCGCCTTAGCACGAGATCAGACGACCGGGAGGCGGACACGCAGATGGCACGTGGTGGGAGGGGATTCCAAGGCACAGTGCTCAAGGCGCTGCGGGCGCCTGAGCACAAGCTCACGATCACCGCAGTGCGGGAGCTGGCGCCCTACACGGAGCTGACTGTTCACTGTCCGAGCCTGCTGGGCACCGGCGCCGCCATGCTGCCGCCCACCGCCTGGGTGCGCATGTGGATCCCGCAGGGCGGCCGCCAGCACCAGCGCGCCTACACCATCACCCGCATCAACCGCGAGCAGGCCACCGCCATCATCCTGGTCCTGCACCATGAGCCCAGCGGTCCGGCGTCGCGCTGGTCGAAGCGGGTCAAGCCGGGAGCCACCGTGTCCGTCCAGGTCATGGGCGGCACCAGCTACCGCCTGCCCTCCCCCGGCGACAAGATGCTGCTAGTGGGCGACCAGGCCTCCGCGCCAGCACTCGCCGACGCCGTCGCCGCCTCCCCGCCGAGCAGCCTGGCCACCGTCGTCATGCTGGCGCCCGAGACCGGCTTCCTGCCCCTGGCCGCACGCGACCATCGGCTCATCCGCGTCAATCCCGGGATCTCCGAGGAGAAGCTGCTGGCCGCCGTCGACCGCACCCTGTGGGCGGACACCGGGGACCTGGCCCTGGACTGGGTGTTCATCGCCTTGGAGACCAGCGCCACTAAGGCGGTGCGGCGCCACCTGATCGCCTCCGGTCTGAGCCGGCGCAGCATCCAGCACCAGGGCTACTGGACCCGCGGCCGCGCCATGGGCACCACCCCCGAGGACTGAGGCCCGAGCCCTGCCCTGAGGCTCGAGCCCTAAGGTCGTCCGCCGGCCGCCAAGCGGCGTCGACTCACCCTCACCACCGGCCGGCCTCCGACCAGGACACCGCCTTAGACTGGGGGCGCTTGCTACCGCAACCCGTTCGCCGAGGTGCTCGCCATGCGATTCATCAAGCCCGCCATTCTTGTCCTCGCCCTGACCGTCCTGGTCACCTCGATCGGAAGCCTGCTGCTCGGGTGGCAGCTCAACAGCCTGACCTCATCGCTGTGCATGCTCCTGCTCGGCCTCATCCTGCTGCAAGCCCAGAACTCGAGTCCGGGCGAGCGCAGCCTGCCGCCGTCGGGCGTTCGGCTGCTGGGGGCCGTCGGAGTCATCCTCTCCGGGCTCGTTCTCGCGCGCGGCCTCTACCGGTCCGACATCGACGTGCTCCTCGCCCTGCCCGCACTGGGCCTGCTGGGCTACGTCCTGGTGCGCAGCCTGAGGGACCGGCAGACCCGCGAGGTCACCACGCACACGACCTCGGCCCGATAGGGCCCGTCACCCGCCGGCATGGATCCGGTCCAAGATCTCGGGAACACGCCGAGTGATTGCCATCCAGAAAAGACTGTCATCCATCGAGCGATAGCCTGCGTGAGCCGCAATGTTGCGTGTGGTTCGAATGGCCCGGCGTTCGTCCTCGGAGATCGCCACCAGGTAAGGCATGAACTCAGGTCGCTCCAGCAGAGCGGCAAGTCGGATGATCACCATGCAGGCAACGTCATAGGCTTGAGCTCCGTCGTAAAACTCTTCTCGTCCGTGCGAGATGACGACGTCGATCCGGTCACGAATCAGCGCAAGCTCGGCGTCTAGATTCTCACGATCATGGAGCCTTGCCCCATCCTGCCTGGTACGCGGGGTAAAGCGAGCCCGTTGACGCTCCTCATTCACAGTGGCACTGCCTCTCGTGCGGCGCCAGCCAGCTGAACAGGCAGGGGGGAGTCGGAAACGACGTCGGTCGGGAACCCAGTGAGTCTCTCAACGTCATCGACGAACAGGGCCAGGTCGAACAGGTCGGTACCGGTCGACGGCGTGACCAGAAGGTCGATGTCAGAGTCGAAGTCATCCTCCCCGCGGACCGACGACCCGAAAACGCGGAGGTTGCTGAGGCCATGAGACTCGGCGCAGGCGAGAATCTTATCGGCCTGCATGGCAAGTGGGAGTGACGGTCGGTAACCGGCTGCACGCAGCACCACCTCGAGCAGCTCATCGGACACCGCACGCGCCCCGGACTCCACCTGCGTCAAGACCGACTCGTTCAAGCCAGCACGCTGGGCCAACTGAACCCGTGAGAGCCCTGCATCCAGACGCGCAGCACGAATAAGTGCCGGTGCGTCATCAGTGCGGAAGCGACCCATGAGGTCAGCATATGGCACAACCAGCCGCTCGGGACCTTCGACGACGTCGATCGAGAACGTACTTTCGCGACGAGGACTGCGCTGTCCCCCAGATGACTGGGGGCGCAGACGCGTCGTTTGGAGGAGAAGTACGTCCTCGGCGCGAAACGCAGTCCTCAACAGGCGCGGAAGCAGGACCGTCGAGGCCGAGCAACCGGCACGGGGTTCGACGGCAGGGCGATGTCAGTCGAGCGCCCGTAGCGACGGCGGCGGCGTCGTCCGGCAACATCCGCGGTCCCCGTCCATCGAGCTCATGATGTCCGAGCGGCACGAGCCCCCATGGCATCACAGAGGCATCACATTCTCCCCGGTCGGAACTTACTTCCCGGGTCCGGGGTCGGCACGCCGTATAGGCTGGCGGCGACCGGGGAGTGCTCCCCGCCAACGACGACGGACCACTTGTTGAAAATGCCACAAGGATCCGGCAGGATTTTGCCCGGTCATACCATTCCCCACCATGTCCCGCCCCTAGAAGGTCATCTACCATGCGACTCCTCCCACCAGTCGTCTTCACGCTTGCCACGACCGTCCTGGCCCTGACGGTCGGCGGCGGCCTGTTCGGCTGGGAAACCTCCCTCCTGACGCCTCTGAGCCTGCTGACGGTCAGTCTCATCCTCTTCCAGGCCCAGCACGTTCAGCGCGCCGAGCCGTCCCAGCGGATCCCGGGCCCCTCGATCCTCGCGCTGGCCGTCATCGGCCTGGGGGCTGGCGGCCGCCCTGCTCGGCCACGGCCTCTACAGCCATGAGCCCGCCGCCGCCATCAACCCTGCCGTCGGCCCGGCATCCTGCTGTTCGTCGTCGTGACCGCCTACCGCCGACGCCGCCCCTGAGGCTCAGCCCGTCCTCGTCTCGACCCAGGAGGCCCCGCTCGCAGAGATCGGTGCCAACCTGCCACAATGAGCGGCATGGTCGATCTCTCCGCAGTCTCCCCCGCCATCGCCCTGGGCCCCTGGACGGCCGCTACCGCGCCGTCGCCGCCCCGCTGGTCAACCACCTCTCCGAGGCCGCGCTCAACCGGGCCCGCCTGCAGGTCGAGGTCGAGTGGCTCATCCACCTCACCGACGGCGGCGTCCTGCCCGGCGCACCCCGCCCTGAGCTGACTCGAGAAGGCCTACCTGCGCGGCGTCGTCGAGGACTTCGGGGCCGAGGAGATCGCCGAGCTCGGCGCCATCGAGGCCGAGACCCGCCACGACGTCAAGGCCGTCGAGTACCTCCTCAGCGGCGCCTGGCCGCGGCCGCCCAGGGCCCCCGGCGTCGTCGGCGCCGACGGCGGCCCCACCGTGCTGCCCACGGTCGGCGAGATCGTCCACATCTTCTGCACCAGCGAGGACATCAACAACCTCTCCTACGCCCTGACGATCCGGGGCGCCGTCGAGCAGGTGTGGCTGCCGGCCGCCCGCGGACTGGTCGAGGACCTGGCCGCCATGGCCCACGAGCACGCCGACGCCGCCATGCTGGCGCGCACGCACGGCCAGCCGGCCACCCCCACGACGCTCGGCAAGGAGATGGCGGTCCTGGCCCACCGGCTGCGCCGCCAGGTGCGCCGCGTCGAGGCCACCGAGTACCTGGGCAAGATCAACGGCGCCACCGGCACCTTCGGCGCGCACGTCGTCTCCGTGCCCGGCGCCGACTGGCAGGCCGTGGGGCGCGGCTTCGTCGAGCACCTGGGCCTGACCTGGAACCCGCTGACCACGCAGATCGAGTCCCACGACTGGCAGGCCGAGCTCTACTCCGACGTCGCCCGCTTCAACCGGATCGCCCACAACCTGGCCACCGACGTGTGGACCTACATCTCGCTGGGCTACTTCCACCAGCGCCTGAGCGCGCAGGGCTCCACCGGCTCGTCGACCATGCCGCACAAGGTCAACCCGATCCGCTTCGAGAACGGCGAGGCCAACCTGGAGATCTCCTGCTCGCTGCTGGACACGCTGGCCGCCACGCTCGTCACCTCCCGCCTCCAGCGCGACCTCACCGACTCCACCACGCAGCGCAACGTGGGCGTGGCCCTGGGGCACTCGCTGCTGGCCGTCGACAACATCCGCCGGGGCCTGGCCGGGCTCGACGTCGACCGCGCCCGCCTGGAGGAGGACCTCGAGGCGACCTGGGAGGTGCTCGGCGAGCCCGTCCAGCAGGCGATGCGGGCGGCCGCCGTCGCCGGGGCAACCGGCATGGCCGACCCCTACGAGCGCCTCAAGGAGCTCACCCGCGGCAAGAAGGTCACGCCCGAGGGCATGCGCGAGTTCATCTCCGGGCTCGGCATGCCCGACGACGTCGAGGCGCGGCTGCTCGCCCTGACGCCCGCCACCTCACGGGCCTGGCCGCCGAGCTCGTCTCCCACCTGGACGACTGAGGGCCCGCCGGGCAGGTCCGCACTGGCTCCAGACCGCCAGCCGGCTCAGCAGTTCCTTCATGGACACATGACGTCCTTCATCGACACTCATGGTCGTTCATCGACACTTTCGGACCCTTCATCAACACTCTACGGCCCTTCATGGACATCTCATCGACACTTCATGGACACTCTGGGACCCTTCATCAACACTTCATGTACAATTGACATGTGATTGTCGATCTGACTGACTCACGGAAGCCCCTCGCTCGTTTGGCACTGGATGGCGGCGACTGCCTTGAGATCGAGGCGAAGACATTCTCCGAGTACTCCCCGCAGAGCCCCTCGGTCCCACGCTCTCGGCCTTTGCGAACCTTCCTGGAGGCGGCACCATCCTCCTGGGCGTCGGCGAGGATCCGGTGTCCGTCGTCGGAGTCCAGGACCCGCACGAGCTCCAGCAGGCCCTCATCTCCCAGGCTCGTCAGGGCTTCTCCACCGAGATCGCTGTCGATACGCACGCCATCACCGTTGAGGGCAAGACCGTCGTCGCCGCCAACGTGCAGGAAGTTCCCGTCAACAGCAAGCCATGCCGGTGGAGGGAGACGGGGGCGGCGTACCTCCGCCAGTACGACGGCGACTGCCGCATGTCGCAGCAGGAGGAGCAGCAGCTCCTTCTGCGCCAGCAACGTCCTCGGCAGGACTCCGTTGCCGTTCCCGGCACCTCCGTGGACAGCCTCGACAACGATCTGGTTCAGCGCTTTCTCCGAGCGGTTCGTGCCGGCTCCACCGCGCTCAGCGGCCAGTCTGATACCGAGGTGCTCCTCAACCTGAACATCCTCACCGAGGACGGAGAGGCGACCCGGGCAGGGCTGTACGCACTGGGCCGTTATCCCCAGAGGCAGTTCCCCGGCCTGTCCATCACAGCCGCCGTCACCGACACGAATGACGCGGTCAGGGCAACAGATCGGCTCACGATCGCGGGCCCCTTGCCTCAGATGCTCGCCGACGCCGTCGACTGGGTCGCACGCACCACGCAGACACGCATCCAGTTCGGGAATGATGGGCATGGCCGCGATGTCCACGAGTTCCCGCTCATCGCGGTTCGTGAGCTCATCGCCAACGCTCTCGTCCACCGAGACCTCTCCGAGCCCGCGCTCTCGAAAGGGGTTGAGATTCGTCTGCTGCACGACCGCCTCATCATCTCCAGCCCAGGTGGTCTGTGGGGGCTGAGCGTGGATCAGCTCGGCACACGAGACGGGAAGTCTGCGGTCAACGAGCACCTCTACACCATCTGCACCTTCGCCACGGACCACGAGGGACGGCGCGTGATCGAAGGCCTGGGCTCCGGTATTCGGGAGGTCCGTCGCGCCCTGCGAGAGGCAGACATGGAACCCGTCCGCTTTCAGGACACCGGCGTGCGCTTCACGGCTCTGCTTCCCCGAAGCGCGCTCCTCTCACCTGAGGATCTCACCTGGTTGTCCGGCCTTGAAGCCCAGGGCCTCGGCATCGAGCAGCGCCACGCACTGGTCGAGATGCGGCACGGAAAGTCATGGACGAACTCCTCCTATCGCCGTCGCTTCGGCTGTGACTCCCAGCAGGCCCGTCGTCAGCTCCAGGTGCTGGTGAACCGGGGCTACGCCGAGGCCCGAGGACAACGCGGCTCCACCTCCTACGTTCTGGCCTCCGACAGCACTCGACCGACTTCCGTCACCACAGACATCACTGTTCCCACCGAGATCTCCGCCCTCTCCACCAACACGCCCGCCGTCTGGGCCAGCCTCGAGGACGGGCCACGCACGCGCCAGCAGATCGTCGAGGCCACAGGCCTGTCACCGCGCCAGGTGACGTACGCGCTCAAACATCTCGAGGAGGCCGGATTCGTTGAGAAAGACGGCCGTCGAGGTGACACCACCACCACGTACCGCCGCGCCTGATGCGCGCGCCCGCCGAGCTCGTCTCCCACCTGGACGACTGAGGCCCGCCGGCGGGTCCGGCACTGGCCACGTGTCCACAGCGCTGACATCAGCGCGCTAGCCCTCGAAGCGCCTGACACAGAACGTTGGAATCCCGGGGTTTCTTCTCAGGCTGGGAGGTCAGCGCGGTGTTGATGTCAGCACCGTGGACACCAAGACCTCAGCAGGCCTCTTCCCTTCGCCCCACCCTCGCCTCTAGGACCGCCAGCCTGCCCCGGGTTCCCGCCCGAGCGAGTGTCTCAGAAGTGAGGAGAGAGCACAGAAGATCCCCGGCTCGTGGAGTACATCCGAACCATAAGGCAGCGATCCCTCCGATCATCGCCGCCTCCAGCAAACCCCGCGCGATTCGACTTCCCCACGATGCACATAGCTAACCAGAGGAAATTCGTGTATGAGCGAATGTCCTGTTTCTATAGATTGAGAACGCTAGAGGTATTGCATCCAGGATAATTCACTCAACTCCAGGTCAAACCGTAGACCGTCGACGATGCCACAAACAGGAGAACTGGACGCTATCGCAAACATCGCCTTAGTCGCCGTCCCGGAAGATCGAATTGAGCCGACGGCGCCAAGCAACGCAGCAACCATTCCGACAGCACCTAGCATCCGGGCGGCCAATATATGTCCACCATCGACGGCGATGAGAATACCGGCCGTAGCAGTCGCGGCGACACCGACGACGAGTCCAACGATTGTCCTCACACGAACAGAATTTCCCAGGACCAGCGGATCCACTCATAGAAAATACTCCTGGCTAGAAGGGCGCTAGACATCTCTGCGCCGAAGGATCACCGCAGAAACTCAACTTCCAACGATTATCCAAGCAACGATGACGACAATTGCGAGCATGACGCCGACATGAGAGGGGGAGTCGCTCGACATCAACTCTAGGCCAGCATCAGAGGGAAGCGCCAACGAGGCACTACTTATCAGAATAGCACAGATCACGTCCAACTGGGACCCGAAAGACAACCAAGATCACCCCGGCAAATCAGGAAGTCGGGGACCGGAGGAAGGGCACGACGAGACTCATCTGTAATGCCCGCGAAGGGGATTCAGTACCTCACTGAAAAATGGCCGCAAAGCTCGTGGGCCGTGGTGGGCACGATAAGTGGGTTGCCCGGTGCAGGCCGGGGCCGTGATCTCCCCAACCTGTCGGGGACGGCCTGTTGCATCAGGTACTTTCCCAAGTCCGAGCAGTCGGCCCCGTAGGTCTGGATCAGGCGCTAGTAGACGCCCCCGGAGGCCTGGACCGGAGCGTGGTGCTCGCCGGCGAGCAGAACCTCGAGACGCCTGGCCTGGGGCCTCGATGAGCAGGCTGGCTCCAGTGTGCAGGGTGCGCCTGAGGCGAGGGGCAGGCTCGATCAGAGCCTCAGCCCGACTATCAGACCTGACACCACCCGAACTGCACGAGGGTCGGGATCCACTGGCAGAGGGTCGGGTGTACTCCACAGGGTCCGGGGGTTCGTGCAGTGCGCACAACCCCCGACCAGTACACCCCCACCCTCGTGCAGTGGGCCGCTCTGAAGAAGACCCGGCTCAGATCATCGTCGAAACATGACCTCTGGGCTCCTGCGCGAGCACCTGGAAGGGGACCAGGCAGGGACCGGTAGGGGTTGCCCCCGAGGTGAGAGAACCTGATGCGCCGCCAAGAACCTGGCGGACCCACTCCCCGCACAGCCACGTGTCCACAGCGCTGACATCAGCGCGCCAGCCGTCGAAGCACCTGACACGGATTGTTAGAATCCGCGGTTTCTTCTCAGGCTGGAAGGTCAGAGCAGTTGATGTCAGCACCGTGGACACTCAGTCCTCATCGACACCCACGGCCCTTTCATGAACACCTCATCGACACTTCGCACACTCGGGCGCCCTTCATCGACAATCAGGGCCTGCGTGACACTTCGGCGCGCTTCAGGGGTCCAGGGCGCGGCGCCCAGCTACCCGACGGCGGCTGAGGGCTGGGCCGGGGCACGGCGCCCCCGGTCAGGAGCTGGCGGGCGCACAGCCCGGCGATGCACTCTCGGCCGGGATTGAGGCCGAGCCGGTTGACGTCGATGTGCAGCAGGTCCAGGGCCCGGCGCCCGCCGGTGCCCCGCCCCCATGACGCCGATGGCGCGCCCGGCGTCGTCGGCCAGCTCACCCACGGCCGCCGCTGCCTGGCTCCAGGACGGGATCTCGTCGAACTGGAACTCGATGACCTCCAGCAGCTGCTGAACGATCGGCCCCAGGGCACTGCCGTCGCGCAGGTGCGCGGGCAGCCGCGAGCCCCACATCCGCAGGTGCGCGGAGAGCAGCTCGGCCTCGGGCAGCGGCGCGCTGCGGGCCGCCAGCGCCAGGAACCGCGCCGCCAGGGCCGCCCGCGGCACCGGCCTCGGGAATCTGCCAGACCTGGTGGTCCAGGCACCATCGGCTGGAGACGTAGAAGTGCCGCTCGGCCTCCTCGACGCCGGCCACTCCCCCGTACTTGTCGTACTCGGGGCCGTAGACGCCGAAGGTGATGCCGGGCCGGCTGGCGCCGATCCCCCCGGTCATCGGGTCGGAGACGAGGCGCTCGACCGTGCGCGCCTCGGTGCGCTGGGCCACGGCACCCAGCTCGCGCATGCTCGCGTAGGCCCTCGTCCAGGACGCCCTCGACGGCCTTGAGCCGCAGCCGGATGTGGTGGCCGCGCAGGTCGACGAAGCGCAGGAAGTGCGCCGAGCGGATGTCCCACTGGCCGCGGGCCCGATCCAGCCACTGGGCGACCTCGGGCAGCAGGGCGTCGGTGTCGTCCCCGCCGGCGCAGTAGATCCGCGCATACAGCCAGCCGACCTCCTCCGCTGACTGGCCATCGCCGCACTCCCGCTGGCGCACCGAGCTGTGCTGGGCACGCAGGTTGCCGAAGTCGGCGGCCGCCATCTCCAGGGGCTGGATCCCCGGGATCGAGCCGCCAGCCTGCGACGTCGCGCCCCCAGGCCGACCATTCCAGCCTGGCCGCCTGACCGCCCTGACTGGGCTGGCCCATCTGGCTCCATCTGGCCCATCTGGCCCACCCTGGCTCGCCGGCCCGGTGCGCTCCGCCTGCTCACTGGCCCTCGAGCGCCCCGCCGAGCCAGCGCAGCCTGCCGGGAGCGGATGAGCCGGCTGGGCTGGTTACGCTGCTCGCGCCGGCTGGACTGGGACGTCGTCGTGCGTGCTCATGCCATGCCTCCCAGGTTCTTGGGACCACTGGAGTCCCACCAGGTACTCGGCCACCGTCGGCTCACCGTCCTGGGTGAGCCCCAGGGCCTCGCCGCGGGCCGGCAGGGCCTCGACGAAGCTGATGTGGGCGGCGCCCGGGTCGATCCAGCCGCGCAGCGCCAGCAGCGACACCGGTGAGGTGAGGTCCACGTAGCGGGGCTTGTGCTGGTCGAAAGGTGGCACCCTGGGAGGGCATGTGCTGGTGGACGAACACCTCCGTCGGGTATGCCCCACTGCTTGCGCAGGTCGTCCATGTGCAGCAGGGTCGTGGTCAGGTCGCGGTCCATGAGCGGGGCGATCTGGTGGGCCGGGAAGGTCCAGGACTCGCGGCGGGTCACCAGGCGGCCGGCCACGGTCCGCTCGGAGTGCATCACCTCGTCGGGCAGGGGCCCGTTCAGGTCCCGACGGCGGCTGGTCCAGTGGTCCGCGAACGGGGGCAGCCGGGACCAGGGGTCGCTCAGCAGCACCAGCCAGGACAGGTATCCGCCCAGGAGGTACTGGGGGGTCAGACCCAGGTAGGCCAGCCCCACGGGCCCGGCGTCGTCGGCCAGGAACAGGGTGCTCGTGGCCGGGTCGTGGACGAGCCGCAGGGAGCTGAGGGGGACCGTGTCCGGCGCCCCCGGCTCACCGGGCAGGCCCAGCGGCGGCAGGAGCCCGCAGGAGACGGCCTGACCGGTGTTGCACTCGGTGCTGGCCTGGATCTCCAGGACCCGCTCGGTTCCCCAGGCGGTGCGGATCCGCGTGGCCAGGCGCTCCCGGAAGCCGGAGCCCAGGAGCCGGTGGAATCGGGCCTGGAGCGAGCCATTGGCATTGGTGAAGGCGTTGACGACGGTCAGTCCCCCGCCGGCGGCGTAGGTCCGGGCGCTGGGGGCCACCGGCTGGAGGAAGGCGCCCAGGTGCCTCGGCGATCCGGAGAGCCCACCGGGCAGGGCGGCGCGCTCCGTGTCGGGGCCGGCGGCGTAGTCGAGTCCGGCGGCGCGCAGCATCTCCTGGTCGCCGTCGGGGGCGTGGGCGATGGTCATGAAGAAGGCGAGCGGGTCCTTGCACACCCCACCGCTTCCGAACAGCGAGACGAACCGGGCCACCATGAGGTCGTAGATGTGGGAGCGGGCCACCCACGGGTCGGCGAGCTCGCCCAGGGTCTTCACATCCTGCTCGAAGGGGGCGTCGTCGAGGGGGTCGACCCAGCTGCGGGCCGACTCGCAGTCCTCGTAGAGGAAGCCGCTGGGGCGCTCGCCGAGCTCGCCGTCGGGGAAGACGCGCTCGGCCAGGCGCACCGTGCGGTTGAGCAGCTCGGCACGGCCGGGCCCGTCAGCGGCGCCGACGGCGTCATCGAGCCGGGCCAGCCAGGCCAGGTCCTTGCCCCACTGGCGCTGCTGGTCCGGTGAGAGCGTGGCGGCCAGCAGCGGGAAGGGGTTCTCCCCGCGGTACCAGGGCACACGCGGCACGACGGCGCCCGAGGCCAGCAGCCGTTCCAGGCGCAGGCGCGGGTCGGCGCCACCCACGCGCTCACAGGCGTCGCGCACGCTGAGCACGGCGTGCATGCCGCCGCCGGTCAGGGCGTCGTGGGTCTCCTGGAGCCAGCGGGCGGGCTGGACGGTCTCCTGGCGGAAGACCATGCCGTTGCCGTACTCGTGCTCACCGACGATGGTCAGCGCCTCGGCCTCGGCCTCACCGGGCGGGTACTGGCCGTAGGCGCCGGCCGCGCCTGCGCCGGGACCGGCGCTGAAGGCCCGGCGCACGGGGGCGGGCTCGAGGTAGAGGGCGCCGTCGGGAGCCAGGTCCTGGGCGGTGGCGCTCAGGATGCGGTAGGCCAGGTGGGTCGCCACCATCCGGTGGCTGCGCCCGGCAGCGGGCTGGCCCGCCTCGTTGACGGTGGTCAGCCCCGAGAAGGGGCTGGTCTTGAGGGCGGCCCGGGTGGCCAGGGTGTAGAGGGTGCGCAGGACGCGGGGGTCCTCGAGCCTGCGGCCGCGAGTGGCCAGGGTGGAGACGAGGGCCGGGGCGGCGATCGCCAGGGCCTCCTGGTAACCGGGCTCGTCCAGGCCGGGCCGCCAGCAGCTCGCGGCTGCGGTCCAGGTCGACGTCGACGAGGACGGCCAGGCGCGCGGGTCTCCTCCTTGCGGGCCACCAGGGCGTCCCAGCGCTCCAGCAGCGCGCGGAGCTCAGCGGGCAGGGCCGCGAGGACCTCGTCGGACAGTCCGGTGGCGCGCCCCTGGAAGACTCGGCGCTTGGCGCGCAGGACCGGGCGGCGCTCGGTCTTGGCCAGGGTGGGGACGATCTCGTAGAGCGGGTCGAGCAGCTGCTTCGCGGCGCCGTCGAGCACCTCGTCGAGCCGGCGCAGGTACTCCAGGTTGCCGGTAACGGCGGCCGTGGTCTCGGGAACGGCCCGCACCGGGAGTCCCCCCAGGCGCACGAGGGTCGGCAGGGCCACGGCGGGCTGCGCCAGGGCCGGAGGCTCCGGCTCCGATGCCGGCACCGACGCTGGTACGGCGGAGGATGGAGCGGATGGGACGGGCTCCCCAGGGGTCACGGCGGATTCGGGCTGCGGCTGTCGGGATGGGGAGGCACCGGCACGAGAGAGAACCGGCTGCGTCATAGGAGGAAACCTTTCAAGAGAGCTGACAGCCAGTAGCCTATCCATACAACGCTCATCCCGAAGACCAGGAGACCAAGAAGGCTGCACAGAAGCCCGTATATGAAGTAGCCCCAGCGCACCGCGGGCCGCATGACGGCCAGGGCCGGTGGCAGGGGCTGACGGGTCAGGACACGGCGCAGAACGAACATGGAGCGCCCGCGCAGGTTGACCGAGCCGGTGGCCGCCTCGACCGCGGCAACGCCGTCGGACTGGGTGAAGGGGTTGAGGTTGGTGACGAGCATCGTGAGCTGGAAGGCGCACAGGGTCAGGGCCACCTGGCGCACCGTTCCCGTCGAGGCCCAGGCGATGGCCGCCTCCAGACCGCAGACGACGCCGTCGGAGAAGATGCCGGCCAGGGCCAGCATGGTCAGCCCGCGCCGGGAGCGCACCCGGTAGGAGTCGGTGCGGTCGACGTAGGCGATGGGGATCGCCCAGAACATGAGCGCCACCCCAGTCCCCCGGATGGGGGTGCCCAGGTAGCCGGCGACGATGGCGTGCCAGGACTCGTGCAGCAGGATGCTCACCAGCTGGATCACCACCGCCGCGATGACGACGAGGACGCCCGGGCGGGGGCCCCCGGCCAGGGAGCTCAGCACCATCGCCCCGGCCGCGTACCCGCAGACGGCCAGCGCCAGGAAGACCCAGCTGAGCGCGCGGGCCGGCAGGCGCTGGAGCAGGGTGACGATCGGGGCGACGATCCGGTGGTACTTGCGGGCGATGATGATGCGGGGCAGCCACCAGCCCCCGCTGCGCCGGGGCCTCTCGACCTTGAGGTGGCGGGCCCTGACGGGGCTGGGCGGTGTGACGTCCCGCGGGTGCGCCTGGTGCGCGCCGGGGCCGCAGGGCAGCGGCGGCGGCGGGCTCACTGCCCACGAGGAGGCTCTTGTCGCGCAGGTTGTCGACCAGGCTCGTGATGCGCTTCGCGCCCGCCTCGTCGATGTCCTGGGGCAGCTCCTCGATGATGGTCGGCAGGGAGCGCACGCCGTCGAACTGGTTGACGATGAAGGCGGCGGCCGCACCGAGCCGGTGGTACTTGCCCGAGTCGGAGTCGAACAGCATCGGCTGGTTGTCCATCCCGACGATCAGGCTCACGCCGCGGCGCAGGCGCGGAATCGGGTTCGTCGGGGCACTCCCAGGGCTCATCGGCGTGCTCGTCACCGTACTCATCACCGTGCTCATCGTGGGCTCTTGGCTCCCTCAGATCGGTTCGCGGGAATCCGGGGTACCGCTAGTGGCGGGTAGGAGACCCGGGTCTCCTACCCGCCACCGTGGGGTCGTCAGCAGGACGTCGTCGACGCGCTGGCGGCGCAGGCCGGGCACGAGGCCGAGGCGGCGCTGGCCGGGCAGGACGCGCAGGCGTGGCAGAAGGCGCAACCCAGGGCGTTGCCCTCAGGCAGCTCCTCGACGCCGAAGTCGCTGTCGGCGAGAGTGAGATCAATTGCGCTGTTCGTCATATGCTGTTCACCTCCTTCTCTCAGGTGTCTTGTGGGCAGGAGCGGGGCCCGATCGGGCCCCGGGGGTCCGGTCTGCCGGGACCGGACCCCAAACCCCGCGAACGGGGTGGTCTGTGGAACTCTCTGACGCGGTATGCAGTTCTGGGTCCGTCTCGCCGGCGGTGGGCCGTCGGCGCTCGCAGGCGGTGGCCCGGGCTAGCCGGCCGCCTCATCAGGCGGAGCGGTCTGCGGACTGGCGATGGTGACGGCGAACATCTGGTGGCGGCTGACGCCGTCGGAGTCCAGCAGGTGGCGCACCGCCGAGGTGGCGAAAGCCGGCGAAGACCGTCCCCACCAGCCCACGGGCGACGGCGCGCAGGTGCAGCGAGTAGATGAGGGCCGCGCTGCGGCTCATGGTGAAGCGGTAGCCGGCCGCCCCGCCCCAGGTGTCGGCCTCATCGAGGTTGGCGGCCACCGAGACGATGGCGCCGGCGCGGGCGAACTCCTTCTGCACCGTCATGCCCTCGATCACCTCCGCCTCCGGCAGGGGACGGACGAGGTCGACGCCGTCGAGCCGCACCCGGTAGATGCCCGGGCTCAGCGCCGCTCGGGCGCAGGAGGAGGACGAAGGGCTCCAGGGGGCAGGCCTCCGCGTCCTCTCCCCAGGTGCGCGCGTCATCGGCCAGGGCGTCACGGACCATGCCCAGGAGGGGCTCGGCCTCGAGCGGCTCGGTGCCGTAGCTGGTCGACGACGAGCGGCGCTCGAAGGTCTGGTGCAGGTCGTAGGGGTAGGCCTCCTGGGGGCCGGGGACGAGCACGTCCGGCGCCTGGCAGTCCAGCGGCGGGCGCGGGCGGCTCCCCGGCCAGGCCGTCGGAGGTCGGCTCACCCGGGCGAGTATCCGATCCGGCGGAGAAGCCGGAGACGAGCTCGCGCAGCGTCTCGAAGTCAGTGCGCACGGCTGCCTCCCAGGTCGACGACGATGCAGGCCGGTTCGCGGGCAGGGTCGGTGCCCAGCGCCCGGGCGATGCGCTGCTCGTCCCAGCGGGCCCGGAGCGCAGCGGCACTCCCAGGGCGTCGGCGACGAGGCGGATGACCTCGAAGGAGCAGCCGCAGTCCTGGACCGCGATGCGCAGCGCGAAGGAGAAGTACTTGCGGGCCACCTTGTCCACGTTGCCGGTCAGGACGATCCGGGCGCCGACGCCGTCGGGCAGGACGTCCGTCTCCGCGTCTTCCCCGAATCCGCCCCCGAGGGGCGGGGCCGATGAGGGCCAGGGCGTGGTCGCGCTCGATGTAGACGTAGGTGCCCGGGGCCGGCTGCTTCTCACCGGCTTCACCGGCCGCCGCCCCGGCGGGGACGAGGACGTAGGCGGTCACCGAGCCGATGTTGCCGCCGGCGGCCGTCCAGCGGCGCAGCTTGGCGCTCAGCGGGGTCTGGGCGGCATCGGCCGGCCCCTGGCCGGTGGGCTCGGAGCCGAGCGGCTCGCGCACGCCGACCGACAGCGCCAGGATCGTGGCGAGCTCGGACAGGGTGGGCCGGGCGACGACGTCGGGCTCGTTGCCGTCGTCGGCGAGCGGGTGCACGACGGGCCAGGGCTGGTCCAGGCGCTCCAGGTCGGCGGGCGGCAGGGGTGCGCGGGCAGACCGGCCAGTCGCGGAACTCGCGCTGGAGGCGCAGGTTGGAGGGCTTGTAGTGCTGCTGGTGTCCCTTGGAGTCCACGAAGGCCGCCGGCGGAATGGCCACGGACTGCTCGTAGCGGGCTCCCACGGGGGCCGAGGGCGCCACCGGTACCGGGGCTCGCCCTGCCCGGCGACCGAGCAGACGGGACAGCCGGGGCGCGAGACGACCGGGCGGTCGGAGTAGGTGAAGGTGGCCAGGTCCGTGCGCCGGGCGTCGCCGGGCAGATGGGTGACGGTGGCGCGGGCGATGAGGGCGGCCACGGCCCTGGCGGCCAGGCCGATGACGATGTCGCGGCGAGAGGCGTCGGGGCTGGGGCCGAGCTCGGGCTCGTCGGCGCTCGCGCAGGCCAGGCAGGGCGAGAAGCTCTCATCGATGTAGGGGCCGACCGTCACCGCCTCCTGCTCGGCGCGCACGCGCAGCAGCGGGATCCCGGCCTCGCGGCAGCGGCGCGCCACCTCCTGGGAGCGGCCCGCGGAGCCCTGGGTCTCCATGAGGACGACGAGCGTGTCCCCTCGACGGGGTGCGCCGTCGAGCCGGACCTCGGGCAGTGTGGGCTCCAGAGCGGCGACCATCTCCCCGGCCAGCTCGGTGTCCCCGACGACGGCGACCCGGGCCGCGGCCAGGCGGCGGGCGGCGTCCTGCCAGGAGTCGTTGACACCGGTGGAGTCGCCCAGGCGGGAGAGGAACCGTGCCAGCTCAGGCGCCGGCTCACCGGGGGCGGGCTCAGTGTCGCCCTCCTCGACAATGCCGCCGGTCCACAGCAGGGAGACGGCCTCGAAGGCGGCCTGCGGGCCGATGCCGGTGACCTCACCGATCTCATCGAGGGTCCGGGTGCCGTCACAGGCCTCGAGCAGGGGGCCCATGTGCTCGCGGGCGAAGGCCCCACCCAGGACCTGGCTCTTGCGGGCGCCGTCGATGATCCAGCCGGTCTCGTCGGGCCGGGCGCGCAGGCCCAGGCGGACCACGGGCCGGCGGGGGATGCGGAACTGCAGGTCGCTGCGGGCGGCGCGGCCGACGTCGCCGGCGCGCATGACGGAGCCTGTGGCGTCTCCGGCCATCTCAGGCCACCTCCTCACGGCGCTCGGGCAGGAGGGCCGCGAGCGCGGGCAGCCCGTCGCGGCGCCCCTCGTAGCGGCCCGAGCAGGTCTCACAGCGGTCCACGGCCACGGTCCGGGAGCAGGCGGTGACCCCCGAGACGAGGTCGATGGTCCACACCTGGCCCCCGATCTGCGGGAGCTCCGCGGGCTCCGCGCTGCTCTCGACGGCGTCGACCCCACCGGCCTCGGCGTCGTCGGTCCCGGCCGCCTCCGGGCGGTCGAGGGTCTGGAGGGCCAGCGAGATGAGGCCGGCGCCCAGGAGGACGTGATGCCGCGCGTAGGCCTGCTCCCGGACCGTGCTCAGCGACCACCTCCGCCGGCAGCGGGCGGTATCCGTGCTGGCGGCGGCGGCGGTCGTAGCAGCGGTAGCAGGCGCTGCGGCCGGGGAACCACCAGCGGTCCGCAGCGCAGCTCGGTGGGGAGGAGCTCCAGGCCGAGGGAGGGCATCCCCCGGGTGAAGGACAGGGCGTCGAGGTCCTCACGCAGGCCGGTCTGGTCGGGGTCGGCGACGAGCACAGCGCGGTCGGCGTAGGGGACGTAGGCACTGACCAGCCCGTTGTCGACCGGGATGACGACGTCGTCCGGTCCGGCGAGCCGCGCGGCGACGGCGCGCGCGAACCCGCCCTGGGGCAGGTAGACCGTCACCGGCCCCGAGGGGCCTGCGGTGCCGGCTGCGCGGCGGGTGCGGGCGGCGGCGTGCTCATGGCGGGTCGAGGCTCCTGGGAGTCGGTCGGTGGCGTGGGTGGCGTGATGGACATCGGGGTCACGGCTCAGGCGAAGGGCTGGCGGACGGGGTTGATCCCCGGCCTCGTCGTGGACGGTCAGGCCCATGGCCCTGGGCGCCTCGTAGAGGCGGGGCGTGGCCAGGTAGCGGGCGTGGTGGCTGAAGGACAGGGGCATGGCCTCCGGGATGAGGGCCTTGACGACGTGCATGCCGACCTGGCGGGCCTCGTCGGTGGTGATGTCGACGACGATCGCCTCGGCGCCGGCCCGCTCCAGGTTGGCGACGACCTGCTCGAGCGGGTCGTCGGCGTCACTGCTGTCAGCGCCGGGCACCGGTTCCCCGAGGGTTCCGATCCCGTCCAGGGCGTGGACGGGCCGCTCGCCTTCCAGGAGGAAGTCGAAGACGTGGCGCATGGACAGCTCGGCGTCGGCCAGGGCTCCACCGACCACGGTGAGGTCCTTGCCCTTGATCTCCTGGGCGCGCGGGCCGCGGGCGTGGCTGCGCAGGGCGATGCGCAGGGAGGCGAGCTCGCGGTAGATCTTGGCCAGGGCCCGCTGCGGATCGATATCGCAGGTGGCAGCGACCACCTGGGCCAGCTCGGGGTCGACCTGGGAGGTCTGAACGGCGTAGAGGGTGGGGACGCCGTAGTCAGTGGTGGCGTCGAACAGATGGGTCTCCAGCTCGGTGGAGGTGCCCACCCGGTGGTACTCGGCGACCTCCTCACCCAGGGTGGAGGGATCGACGGCAACCGCCGGCAGGCGCAGGCGCTGCAACCAGGTCAGGGCGATGGAGTCGCGCTCGATGACCTCGAGCAGGCCACCCAGAACCGCCTCGCGCAGGTCGGAGTGCGCGGCCGTGCCGGTGGAGATGGGATTGACGAACTGCTCAGAGGGGGCGCGTACCGGGAAGTTGAGGTATGTCAGGACTGCCGGGACGAAGACCTCCCGGCCGCGGGTCAGCGACCAGCCGCGCACCCATCGCATGGGGACGCGGGGGTCCGATGCGATGAGCCCGCAGTCGGGGTCCACCAGCTCCGTGGCCGAGCACGCCGGCCAGCGCTCCGGTCCGATCGCGGCCTCGCCGAGACCGGCGGGGGTGTCCCACACCAGCTCCTCCTCCGTCCATGAGCAGCTGGAGTAGCGTTCCATCGTCTCCACGATCGCGATGTGTCTGGCGCGATCGGCGTCGATGGCCCCGCCGGCCCCGTCGAAGTTGCCCGCCTCGGCACGGTGATTCCAGGTGCGCTGTGACCTCAGCGCCTCAGATGGATCACCCAGAGAACCGGTCCAGATCGCGAAGACCGGTTCTCCGGCCGCTTGGGGCAGCTCGGTGGAACGGGAAACCAGGCCGAAGGGAGACTCGAGGGACGCAGCGCGAGCCAATGATGGCGCCACACCCTCAACGAGCGCAGAGCGGTACACGGACCCTCCTTCCTGGGAACGACAGAGGAGGCACACTTGGGGGAAGTGCCGTTGGCGAAGAGCCTGCCCGAGGTCACCGGGCCCTCACATCGGTCTTTGATCTACTGCTCGCTCCACTGTTTGGATAGCCCTACCCGTCCTTTTGTCGGGACGTGTCCCGGACGTGATTACACGGCGGACACCTTTCTTCAGGTAGTTTGTTCACTGTTCCCAGCAGACCGCGACCCCCCGATTCCGCGGTCTGCACACATCTGCCCAAGGAGACACATGTCTTCCCAGATCTCTCCCGATCACGTCGGCCTCGCCCTGGTCGACGACGACGCGATGGCCCTGGCCCATCTGGAGTCCTATTTTTCCGACGCCGAGGACCTCACTGTCCTCACGGCGACCCGCTCTCCCCGCGCGGTTCTCAAGTTCCTTCAGTCGCATCAGGTCGATGTCCTCATCACCGATGTCCACATGGAGAACATGGACGGAGTCGAGATGACCAGGGAGGTGCTTCGCACCTCGCCGACGACCCGGGTCATTCTGCTGACCACCGTCGACACCGACGAGGACCTCCTTCAGGGGCTGGGGGCGGGTGCCAGCGGCTTCCTGCTCAAGAGCGCCCCCGCCGAGGAGATCATCGCGGCGGTGCGCACGGTCCACTCCGGGGAGAAGGTCGTGGCTCCGACGCCGACGACGCGCCTCATCGACTACGCACTCGCCTCCGTGCGCGGCGCGGACGGGAGCGTCCACCTCTCGGACCGGGAGCGCGACGTGCTCCATCTCCTGTGCGAGGGCGCCTCGAACCGCAAGATCGCCTCACTGCTGGCCATTGCCGAGGCGACGGTCAAGTCGCACATCACCGGCCTGTTCCACAAGACGGGGACGGCCTCGCGCCTGGAGATCGTGGTGTGGGCCTTCAGCACGGCTACGCCTCCAACAGCCCCATCACGATCCCGGCCACCAGCGCCCCGACCCCACGGTCGAGTCCCGAGCTCCCTCGGAGACCCTGAGGGCACCGCGCCCGGGCACTGACCGCCACCCCTCCACCGCACCTGAAACCGCGCCTCCGTCAGGGAGAGCATCCGGATCAGCGATGAAGATGAGGATGAACAGGCCCCAGCCGACCACCTTGCCCAGGCTCGCGCCGGACGCCGAGGACGACGGCGAGCCACCTGGGCTGCGGAGGCCCGGCGCGATATCGACCCGCCCCGTAGACGGAGGCGGGCGGGCCGGAGGGCACGGGCGGGACCGTCGGCTGCACGATGCCGTAACCCGGCATCCCACCCGACGCCCAGGGATCGCCCGCTGGGCCACCCGGGGCTCCGCCCGCGCAGCCGCGAGGCGAGGTCACGGGACCGCCTCCCGGCCGGCCCGGCCGGACCCCGGAGCGGATACGCGCCCGGCTGCGCGTAGCGGCCGGGCGGCACGGGGACCGGTGACGGAGCCGCTGCGCGGACGGCGGGCGCCGCTGTCCGCGGAGACGAGGTGCGCGGCGGAGTCGTTCGGGAGGCGGTACGGGCCGCCGCGGTGTGCGGCCTGGAGGTGCGCCGGCTCGACGTCCGCCCCTGCCCACCGCTTCTGCCGGGCGGGCTGCGCGGTCGGCGTCGCCGCCAGCAGAACCGACGACGTCGGCGTCATCGGGATCGTCACCCGGGCCGCCGTCGAAGAGCGGCGAGCCCATGAGCGGGTCGCCCAGGACGGAGCCGAAGGGTCGTCCCCCAGGCCGATGTCGGAGGGCTCCCATCCCGTGGGCGCCATCGACACGGAGTCACCGCGTCACCGGCGTCACCGGAGCCGCCCTGCTCCCGATCGAATCGGCCTCGACCACGGAACGCCCGCTGCGACCGGAACCGACGACCCCCATGCGGCTCGACCCAGGCGCGCAGCTCCGGGGAGCAGCCCGGGTTGTCGACGATCACGGCGCGCAGGTCGGGGCGGTTGCCGGCCAGCACCATCAGCCTTCCGGCGCCCGCCCTTCGGGGTCCCGGGCGAGCCGGAGATCGGGGTCGTCTGGTGCCTGGGCCCTGGTGGTCGCTGCATCGCGGCCAGGGAGCTGCATGCGCAACGGAAGTCATGACACGAGCATCCCATGCCACCCTCCACCTTGTCCCGGAGCCGAGCACCATCACTCCCCTCGTCCAGAAGACGGAGGACTCGACGAACATACCCCTCGGGGGTACTTTGACCCCCCTACCCCTGAGGGGTATGTTCGTCGTCGAACGAGAGGAACCACGGAGGAGAGATGGCCGGCTACACCGGGACCAGGAGGACTACCTCAAGCGCCTGCGCCGCATCGAGGGGCAGGTTCGGGAGCATCTCCCGCATGGTCGAGGAGGACATCTACTGCATCGATGTCCTCACGCAGATCTCCGCCGCCACCAAGGCCCTCCAGGCCGTCAGCCTCGGCCTGCTGGAGGATCACATGAGCCACTGCGTCCCTGCACGCCGCCCAGTCCGGGTGACGAGGAGGGCATGGCCAAGATCCGCGAGGCCTCCGACGCCATCGCCCGGCTCGTCCGGTCCTGAGCGCCTCCCGGCCCCGGCCACGGGCCCGCCACCTCGTTCCCGTTCCATTCCAACCGCTTTGTTCACACGCTTCCCAAGGAGTGAGAGATGACCGAGTTCACCGCCGACGGCGTCGACCGCACCACCACCCTCAAGGTCTCCGGACTCACCTGCGGCCACTGCGTCGCCCACGTCACCGAGGAGCTCGAGGAGATCAACGGCGTCAAGGACGTCTCCGTCCTGCTCAACAAGGGCGGGCAGTCCACCGTCACCGTGCTCTCCGACGTCCGCCTGGAGGACGCGGCCCTGGCCGAGGCCATTGACGAGGCCGGGGACTACACGCTCGACGCCGTCGAGCGCGACGTCCGCGAGGCTGAGCCGGCGGGTCTCAACATCGGCACCCAGGGCCCGGGCGCCGTCGGGACGGCAGCACACAGGAGACTCACATGAGTACATCAACCGCTCAGGAACAGGGCGAGCAGCTGCGCACCGTCAGCCTCTCCATCGGGGGCATGACCTGCGCCAGCTGCGTGGCCCGGGTGGAGAAGAAGCTGGGCAAGCTCGACGGCGTGAGCGCCTCGGTCAACCTCGCCACCGAGTCGGCCCGCGTCACCGCCCCGAGCACGGTGAGCGTCGACGACCTCCTTGCCGCTGTCGCCCGCGCCGGGTACTCCGGCGCCCTGCTGGACACCGGCCCGCAGGACGAGTCCGCGAAGGAGACTTCTCAGCGTCCGTCTGCGGACTCGGCGGCAGACGGCGTCGGCCCCGGCCCGGGGAGGCGCCGACCCCGGCGTCAACGGGCCCTGAGGCCTCGGCGACGACATCCTCATCGGCCGCCTCGGCCTCACCAGCGACCCCTGCCGCACCGTCGGGGACGGCCCGCGTCGTCGGAGTCCCCGGCCGGCCCCTGGGCGCCTCGCACGTGGAGCGCGCCGCTGACCTGCGGCTGCGGCTCATCTACTGCCTCATCCTGTCGGTGCCGATCATGGCGATCTCCATGGTGCCGGCCCTCCAGATGCCCGGATGGCAGTGGGACGGTGGCTCTCATGGCGCTGCCGGTGGCGGTCTGGGGAGCCTGGCCCTTCCACAAGGCGGCCTTCCGGGCGCTGCGCCACGGGGCCTTCACCATGGACACGCTCGTGTCGCTCGGGGGTCATCGCGGCGACCGGTTGGAGCCTGTGGGCGCTGGTGCTCGGCGGGGCCGGGCACATCGGCATGCGGATGAGCATGGAGCTGCTGCCCGCGCCCGCAGGGGCACGCCGCCCACATGTACTTCGAGTCGGCCGCCTGGGTGACCACCTTCCTCCTGGCGGGCCGCTACGCGGAGGCGCGCGCCAAGTACCGCTCCGGCGACGCTCTGCGCGCCCTGCTGGAGCTCGGGCGCCAAGGAGGTCACCCGCGTGGTCCTCACCTCGCCGTCGGGCAGCCACGACGCCATCGACGTCCTGGACGAGGACGGCTCGCCCCGCACGGAGGCCACCCGCACCGAGGAGCGCATCAGCATCGAGGACCTGGCTGCCGGGGACCTGTTCCTCGTGCGGCCGGGTGAGAAGGTGGCCACCGACGGCGTCGTCGTCGAGGGCCGCTCGGCTGTGGACGCCTCGCTGCTCACCGGGGAGTCCGTGCCCATCGAGGTCGAGGCCGGGCAGGCCGTCACCGGGGCGACCGTCAACACCTCCGGCGCGCTGCTGGTACGGGCCACGGCCGTGGGCGAGGGGACGACGCTGGCCCGGATCGGTCGGATGGTGACGGCCGCGCAGGCGGGCAAGGCCCCGGTCCAGCGGCTGGCCGACAAGATCTCCGGGGTGTTCGTGCCCGATCGTCCTGGTGCTGTCGGCCGCGACGCTGGCGGGCTGGCTGCTCACCGGCAACAGTCCGCAGGCGGCCTTCACCGCGGCGGTGGCCGTGCTCGTCATCGCCTGCCCCTGCGCGCTGGGGCTGGCCACGCCGACGGCGCTGCTGGTCGGCTCGGGCCGGGCCGCCCAGCTGGGCGTGGTCATCAAGGGGCCCCGGAGGTGCTGGAGTCGACGCGGGCGCTGGACACGATGGTCATGGACAAGACCGGCACGGTCACCCAGGGCGCATGAGCCTGGACGTCGAGGCCTGCCGCGAGGTGAGTGGGGCGGATCGCAGGTCGTCGCAGGCCCCGGATGCTGCGGGTCCGGTCCCGCTCGGGGAGGAGTCGCTGCGCCTGGCGGGCGCCGTGGAGTCGGCCTCCGAGCACCCGGTGGCCACGGCGATCACGACGGCCGCCCGCGAGCGCCTGGGCGCCCTGCCCGCGCCTGCAGGACTTCTCCAACCACGAGGGCCGGGGCGTGTCCGGAACTGTGGAGGGGCGCCGGGTGGCGGTGGGCCGGCCGGGCTGGCTCACCGACGAGATGGGCGCGGAGGTTCCCTGAGGCTCTCAGCACCGCCGTGGAGGAGGCTCAGGAGTCCGGGCGCGACCGCCGTCGTCGTCGCGAGTCGGCGCGGCGGATACCACTGACGCCGTCGAGGGCTGGAGCACGACGCTCGACGACAGGGCGAGCCGCTGCAGGCGGTGGCGGTCCCTCGTGGTGCGAGACACGGTGCGAGCCCTCCTCGCGGGCAGCGGTGGCGGCGCTGCGCGAGCTGGGGATCCGGCCGGTGCTGCTGACCGGGGACAACGCCCGGGCCGCCGAGCACGTGGCGGCTCAGGTGGGGATCGACGCCGCCGACGTGCGCGCCGAGGTGCTGCCCGGCGACAAGCGCGACGTCGTCGCCGCCCTGCAGGTCGAGGGCGCGGTGGTCGGCATGGTGGGCGACGGCGTCAACGACGCCGCGGCCCTGGCCCAGGCCGGCACGCAGGGGCTGGGTTTCGCCATGGGCTCGGGGGCGGACGTGGCCATCGAGGCCGCCGACATCACCCTGGTGCGCACGGACCTGGACGCCGCGGTGGCGGCGGTGCGGGTATCGCGGGCGACCCTGCGGATCATCCGCCAGAACCTGTTCTGGGCCTTCGCCTACAACGTGGCGGCGATCCCACTGGCGGCCGCCGGGCTGCTCAACCCGATGATCGCGGGGGCCGCCATGGCCGCCTCCAGCGTCATCGTGGTCTCCAACTCCCTGCGCCTGCGCCGGGCCGGCTGATCACAAGACTGAGCCTCATGAACTCTTGCGATTCTCTCGAACGTCACTTCTCGACGTCGGTTCGCGATGTTGTGGGGAATCGGTATGAGTCGGCTGCACGCCTCCTTCTTCCAGTTCTCGACAATTCCGGTCAAGCACTGCCGTGGTCAGCACTCATCCCGAACACACCCCTGACCGTGAACACCTCGTGGGCGAGCATCAGGCACCTCACCGGCAGGGACATCGACCCTCCCTACGCATACCTTCGTCCCGAGGCGGCCGAACGCCTGACATATGCCCTGGCACAGGGAAGAGACCCCCTGTGCTGGTTCGCTCTGTGGAAGGGCTACGCAGAAGTGCTGCAAGAGCTGCCTCCCGTTCCAGCCCCGCCACCCGACCTGCTCAGCCTCATACGTACCGCCATCGAGCCACTGACCGTGCCGGATGCGAGACCCACGGACGCGCTCCTCCTCCAGGAGCCCCTGTCCTGGCTCACCCGGCAGGCGGGAGGCAGGGATGCTGCGCTCCCCTGCTCATTCACGCAGCCGACGGCGGCTTCACCGCGGCGTGCCCCATCTACCACGATTCCATCTACCTGGGAGGGCCTAAGAGGTTCATTGAGCAGGTGATCGCGTCAAGGCCCGAGACCTTCGAGATCGAGCTGGACTCGCCCATACCGGGATCCGGGGAGATCCTCGACTAATCATCCCATCCGGCAGCAGCTGCGCGACGGTCTCGAGACAACATCAGTCTCGATCCTTCGCTGGTCTGTTGGCACGAGGTGGCGCCGGCTGCAGCGTTCCCGCTATGCTCACAGCCATGACGACTCTTTCGCCCCAGGCCCGCACGATGATGGTGCGCACCCTTGGCGAGGGTCGAATGTGCATGCGCTGACAGCGCCAGCCGTCGCTGTCTGACACGTAACGGTGAGAGTCCGAGCCGCCTGAGACCGGTTCGTCGCACTCGCGGAGGCCCCACCGGCCCCCGTGTTCATCCCTCCAGCACCCGCCACCTCAGCCGGCCCGTGCGCCGGCCGCCCGAGCGCCGCGCCGATGCACGCACCGTCACCTTGCGCTCACGCACGTCGCCGCACCCGGGGACCCGAGAGGACCTCCAGCCATGCACGCCCACCTCACCCCCGTCAGCAGCTCCAGCGACTCGCCGACTCCACCTGTCCGATCCACCCGAGCCTCCGGCCTTCCCAGGCCCCCACGGCGCCTCCTCCCCGCAGCCGCTTTCTCACCGGCAGGCCTCCCCCTTCTCCACCGCACCCGCAGTCGACTGCCGCCGTCTTCGACGTCGTCCCCGATCGCCGCGGCACTGCCAGCCTCAGTGGGACTTCGCTGCCGAGCGCGGCCGTCCCCGAGGACGTCCTGCCCCTGTGGGTGGCGGACATGGACCACGCCACCGCGCCGGCCGTCACCAGCGCCCCTGCTGTGGCGCACCCGCCACGGCATCTTCGGCTACTCCGAGCCCCGACGACGCCTACAACGCGGCCCTGACCGGCTGGTTCTCCCGCCGCTACGGCTGGCAGGTGGAGGCGGGCTGGAACACCGTCACCCCCGGCGTCGTCCCGGCCCTGGCCCTGGCCGTGCGAGCCCTGACCGCACCGGGCGAGGCGGTCCTCATCGAGGAGCCCGTCTACTACCCCTTCCGCGAGGTCGTCGAGGACAACGGGCGCACCGTGGCCGCCGTCCCCCTGGTGCGTGACGCCGACGGCGTCTACCGCCGTGACCTGGCCGCCCTGGAGTCCACCATCGAGGCGACCGGCTCGCGCCTGCTGCTCCTGTGCAACCCGCACAACCCGGTGGGCCGGGTCTGGAGCCGAGACGAGCTCGCGGCTCTCGATGAGGTCGCGGCCCGCCACGGCGTCGTCGTCGTGGCCGATGAGATCCACGCCGACCTGGCCCTGCCGGGCTTCGCGACCACGCCCTTCGCCTCCCTGGGCGAGGCCACCGCCGCCCGCACGATCACCTGCACCTCGCCGTCGAAGTCCTTCAACCTGGCGGGCCTGCAGGTCGCCAACATCCTCATCGCCGATGCGCACCTGCGCGAGGCCTTCCGCCGAGAGCTCGCCACCACCGGCTACTCCCAGCCCAACGTCCTGGGCCTGACCGCCTGCCGGGCCGCGTACGAGGGCGGCGAGGCCTGGCTGGACGCACTGCGCGAGCACATCGCGGCCGCCCGCGCCCACGTCGAGGCGCGCCTGGAGCGGATCGAGGGATCGAGGCGCGCCCTGCGAGGCACCTACCTGCTGTGGCTGGACTGCTCGGGCTTCCTGGAGGCCACCGGGCTCGAGCCCGAGCAGCTCGACGACGTCATGCTGCACGAGGCCGGGCTCTGGCTCGACGACGGCCGGATCTTCGGAGCCGGCGGCGAGGGCTTCACCCGCATCAACGTCGCCTGCCCCCGCACCACGCTCGACGCCGCCCTGGACCGGCTGGAGGCGGCCGTCGCCACCGTGACCGCTCGCGCCGGGCAGGCCGCTCGCCGCGGTCGCGTCGCCCTGTCCGCCTGAGCCGGATCGCCCGAGCAGATTCGCCCGAGTCCCGCCGACCGGACCGGCTACCCGGCGTCCAGCCACCGAGCACCGGCGGCACCGCCATCGCCCCGTCAGCCATCATTCCTTCCGCCCCGCCAGCCCTGAGGAGAAGCCGCCCATGACCAGTACGTCCGCACCCCAGCCCACCGGCCGCCCCTGAGTGTCCCCGAGCCGCCGGCCGCCCGCACCTTCCCCGTCCACCATCACCCGACGTCGTCGGCCCCGGCCCCGCAGCTCCGCCTGGAGACGCTGCTGGTGCGCTCGGGCACCGGGACCGACCCGGCCACGGGTGCGATCACGACACCGATCCACCTGTCGACCGCCTACGGCCACCCGGGCCTGGGCGAGTCGACGGGCTACGACTACACGCGCACGGCCAGCCCCACCCGCGACGTCCTCCAGGACGCCCCTGGCCCGCCTGGAGGGCGGGACGGCGGCCTTCGCCCCTGTCCTCGGGGATGGCGGCCCTGGAGCTGGTGACCCGCACGCTGGCGCCCGCACGGCAGCCGGATCGTGGCGCTGCGCGACCTGTACGGCGGCTCCTTCCGCTTCCTGGAGGTCCTGGCCGAGGAGGGGGCGGCGCGCGTCGACTTCGTCCTGGGGCCTTGAGGGGCTGCGCGGGGCGCTGGCCGACCCGACCGACCTGGTCATCATCGAGACCCCCACGAACCCGATGATGGAGGAGATCCCGATCCCCGAGGCGGCCGAGCTGGCCCCGTGCCGCCGGGGCGAGGCTGGTCGTGGACAACACCTTCTACACCCCGGTGGTGCAGCGGCCCCTGGAGCTGGGGCCGACGTCGTCGTCCACTCGGGCACGAAGTACCTGGGCGGGCACAACGACGTCATGGCGGGCGTGGCGGTGGTGGCCGACGACGTCCCTGGCCGAGCGGCTGAACTACCGCCTCAACACCACCGGGGCGACGCTGGGGCCCCTTCGACTGCTTCCTGCTGCTGCGCGGACTCAAGACCCTGGCGCTGCGCATGGAGCGCCACGAGGCCAATGCCACCGCGATCGCGGAGTTCCTGCGCTCCAGCCCGCACGTGACGCGCGTGCTCTACCCGGGGCACTCGGGCATGGTGAGCTTCGATCTGGCCGAGTCGGTGGACGTGTCCCGCTTCCTGGAATCGGTGCGGGTGTTCACCTTCGCCGAGTCCCTGGGGGGCGTGGAGTCGCTGGTGACGTGCCCGTCGGTGCAGACGCATGCGGACGTGCCCGCCGAGGTCCGCGCCTCCTACGGGTTGAGCGACCGGCTCATGCGCCTGAGCGTCGGCATCGAGCACGTCGACGACCTCATCGCGGACCTGGCCCAGGCCTTCGAGGCGGCCGGCGTCTGAACGTGGACTGAGCCGGAGCACCGACGGCGGAGGCTGTCATGTCGGGCTACCCCGACAGCAGCCGGCCAGGCTGCCGGATGGTTCATAGTCGTCGGAGACACAAGGCTTGTTGCCATGAGACGCCTACGAACATCCCCGCCATCGCACGCCACCCTCAGCCCTCGCCGTCCTCACCCTGTTCGGCACGATCGCCGCCTGCAGCATGTTCGGCGCGAACGCCGCGGTCGCCGCGAGCCCGACCACGCAGGGTTCCCATGAGGCCGGCGTCGTGCTGGACAGCGGTACGAACTCGAACAGCAACGCCGGCACGTCTCAGACCACCGGTAGCAACACGTCAAACGGTTCTGGAGGATCCACCGGGTCCACGGGAGCGGGTGCCCCCAAGGGGCTGGAGTCCTTCTACAACCAGGACCTCACCTGGACCGACTGCACCGACGACGCCACCGGCACCGCCTTCCAGTGCGCCACCGTGACCGTGCCCCTGGACTACGACCACCCGCAGGGGAAGACCATCACGGTGGCCCTCAAGAAGCTGCCCTCGACGAGCCCCTCCCTCGGGGCTCGGTCTTCCTCAACCCCGGCGGACCCGGGGGAAGCGGCATCTCCTCATCGAGTCCCAGGCCGAGCTCTACAAGAGCGGGGATCTGTCCGAGGTCCTGGCGAACTACGACGTCATTGGCTTCGACCCTCGCGGCGTCGGCCAGTCCACCCCCATCACCTGCTGGTCCCCCGAGGACGTCCAGGCGATTCTGGCCGGGCAGACTGAGGCGCCTTCTCCCTCCCTCTCGACGCCGGGCAGTGCCGCCGACATCGTCGCCCAGGGCTCACGCGAGGCCGCGGCCTGCCAGGAGCACACGGAGGTCCCCGAGATCCTCGACCATATGGATACCCGTTCGGTGGCCCGTGACATGGATGTCATGCGGGCGCTGGTGGGAGACAAGGACCTCAACTACCTCGGCACCTCCTACGACACCTACCTGGGCGCGGTCTACACCGAGCTCTTCCCCGACAACATCGGACGTGTCGTCCTGGACAGCGCCATGGACCCCACTCTGTCGCGGCAGGAGCCGATGGAGGTGATGCGGCAGCCGAGAGCAGTCACTGCGCACCTATATCGAGTCCCAGCAAGGCCAGGCGGGGTTCCCCTGAGCGGTACGACGGATGAGGCCGTCGCCCAGCTCGCCGCCTTCCTCGACGGCCTGGACGCCAACCCACTGACCGTCTCCAACTCCCGGGAGACTCTGAACCGGGCCAAGGCCGTCGATGCAATCGGCGCACTCGCCGTCTCCTCACCCGATAAGTGGCCACTGCTCACCGAGGGACTGACCCAGGCCATGAACGCGCACGACGGCACCGCTCTGGCGAGGAACGCCGCCTCCGTCTCGAGCAACAGCGTGCCTCCCACGACCGAGAAGCAGGTGGTCGAACGGCTCCGCACCCGCTATGTCTTCTCGGCCAACCGGTGCCTCGACTTCCCTGACGCCGGGAACGAGGCGAGCTGGGATGCGGCACTGGCCTCCTACCGCCACGACTACCCGGTCTTCCACAGCTCGTTCCCCCAAACCGACGCCTTCTGCCACGGCTGGGGGCACACCAGTAAGACCAAGGCGGTCGACGTCGACGTCGAGGCCACGAACCCGGTGCTCGTCATCGGCATCCTGCACGATCCGCAAACACCCTACCCGTGGTCCCAGGCACTGGTGTCGAGAATCCGCAACAGCCACCTGCTGAGCGTAGACATGTACGGGTCACGGCGCCACCGGCGCAAACGCCTGCACGAGCGCGAAGGTGAGCGACTACCTCGTCAACGGGACGCTTCCCTTCAGACGGGGAGGTCTGCGCGGCGGACCCGGAGCCCCAGGCAGGAGGTGGTGAGAAAGGCTGACGCGAAGATTCAGCAGCGACTCACCTGAGCCGCGTCGTCGGAGCCGGGGAGTACCGGAAATGGGAAACACCCCGGCTCCGACTCTTCAGCCGATGACGGGGTGTTGGTGCGCCCGAAGGGATTCGAACCCCCAACCTTCTGATCCGTAGTCAGATGCTCTATCCGTTGAGCTACAGGCGCTCGTCGTTGCCGACGGGTAGAAGATTACTCAGCGTCCACCCAGGGGACAAATCCGTTCCCCGTGAGGATGGGCACAGGGCCGAAGTGCCCGCCAACGACGGGACTCCGGCCCTGCGAATGCTGTTGCGGCAGCGGTGCTCACACTGTTGAGCGGGCCGTCTCATCCTGCGCTGGAGGAGTTCACCACTGCCAGCAGTGTGGCGCCCAGCACGACGTAAAGCAGGATGGACAGAACGGTGGCAATGGCCGCCCAGATGAGGGTGGCACTGGCCCAGTTCCTCTTGCTGGCGGAGTGGCCGCTGCCGAAGGCGAGTATCAGCATGTAGATGAGCCCGAACAGCGGGATGGCGGCCAGGAACATCGTCAGCATCCAGCTGCCGACGGAGTCGGCACTCTCGTCCGGGACCTGCGCCGGCGCGCCACCGCCCACCGGCTGCCCGAACGACGCCCCCGCTGCTCCGGGGAACCACGTCGGAGAAGGAGGGGGCCTGACCGGCTGCGGCATCGGAGGAGGGTGCCGAGCCCCACTGGGGCGCTGAGCTCTGCGACGGCACGGACGGAGCCGACGACGGCGCAGACTGGGCGACCGGGCTGCGCCGCGCCCTGGGGGACGTAGGTCTCCGCCATCTGCTCGGCCTCGGCGCGCGCCGTCGCTGTGGGGAAGACCGAGGACATGCCGACATCCCCCTCATGGCGACCACCACTGAAGGGATGCGAGTGCGGGGCGGGCTGGCGGGCGGAGGTCTGCGGCGGCGGCCCCTGCCAGGCCAGAGTCTCCTGCCCCGTGGTGGCCCCCGACGCCGCGGCTGCGGCCGGATCCGAGGCCGCACCCGGCGCGGATGGAATGCCGGGCGCCGACTGGGCGAAGGGTGACGCGGGCGCGCGCCGTTGTCAGCCTGAGGGGCGCCCCAAGCGGGCTGAGCCGGCTGGCTGTACGGCGTCGGCTGGCCACCCGGCTGCGCGGCAGGCTGCCCGGCCTGGAAGGGAGCGGTGGCCCCGCCGAATCCAGCGCCTCCAGCCGGGTCGGGCTGGCCGAACTGAGCCGGCTGGCCGGGCTGGGACTGCGGGCTCGGCGGTCCGGACGGGTCAGTCCCGCCCCTGCTGGGCGTAGGGATTGGGCTGGAGGTAGGGGATCGGCAGGGGCAGTTGCCGGCTGCGCGGCCGCCCGTCCAGCGCCTGCGGGGTAGGCGCGCGTCTGTTCCTCGGGGAGGCCCGGCGGGAAGGTCGGGCTGTGCGGGGCGCCACGAGCCGGCCTGAGCCTGAGCGCCAGGTACCGCACCGGGTGCGAGCCGGAACCTGTCCCGGCTGCCGGCTGCGACTCGGAACGCGCGGCGTCGAGCATCTCCTGGTTGATGAGGACGGTCCGGGCGTTGAACTCGTCCCCTCACCGGGACGGGGCGTTCCGGAGGCCGGAGGCTGGGTTGCGTCGTGGTCAGACATGAGTTCCCTCTCAGTCGGGTACAGCATCACGCTATCCCGGATCGGCCCGGGAGGACACGTAGGCGCCCCGATCGGCCAGAGGCGAACGCCCGACCGGGGCTGATTCACGGGCCCGGTCAGCGGGGAGTGGCCGCCGAAGCGGTTTCGCCGGCTCCCGATCCAGCCGGAGCCCTCCAGCGCTGCCAGCAAGCAACCCCGACGAACATCACCAGCGGACCGATGGCGCCGACGGCGGAGCCCGCGTGGGTCCGCAGCGCAACGAACGGTAGCGTCACCAGAAGGATGACTGCTGCGATCACGGCGAGACGCGAACTGGTTCTGATCGCCAGCAGTGTCACCACAACGGCCACTGCGGACACGAGCGACAGGACCCGCCCGGGGCCGGCCCAGTTGAGGACGATGAAGAGGGCGACGAAACCGCCAATAAGCGCGTATCCGACGATATCCTGTCTTCGGTTGTCCATGTCAGTCATGGCCGCTCACTCCCAGCACGATTGATGGGCTACCGCCAGGGTAGACCGCAGGATGCGAGCCGTCGACCGTTCGGTCGATTGAAAGGAGGCCGGCCCAGGCACAGCCCTCTCTGCGGCAACGGCTGAGCCGACGACGAAGCCCCGGCGCGCTGCTGCGCGCCAGGGCTCTTACTCTGGCGGAGATGGGGAGATTCGAACTCCCGAGGGGCTTCCACCCCAACCTCCTTAGCAGGGAGGCGCACTAGGCCACTATGCGACATCTCCATCGCCTTCCCACAGCTCCGCCGTGGGACACACGGGCAGACTACCGGGAGGGCGCCCCCGCGAGCAAACCGCCCGACGACATGTCGCGGACACCCTGACCTGAGGCATCCCGGCTGCAGGCCGGATGGACGGCCTGCACCGGGGTCATAATGTCCCCGGAAGCTCGTCATGTGGCGACGGGAGGCATGCGCTGTGCACTGCGAGGAGGCGGAGAGAGGTGAAGAGCCGGTGAGCGGGGAGACGAGTGCGCGGATCACAGCCTTCCTCACCGACCTGCGCGAGGCACTGGAAGGCGCGGGCGACCCTGCCCGCGCGGAGCAGCAGCGGGCGTACCTGAAGTCCGAGATGGCGATGTACGGCGTCGGAGTCCCGGAAACGCGGCGCCTCGCCCGAAGGGCTGCTGGCGCCCATGCCGACCTGTGGGCCGAGGCCGCCACCTGGGAAGTCGCGCTGCGGCGCCTGTGGGCCGAGGCCGCCCACCGCGAGGAGCGCTACGCGGCCCTGGCCATCATCCGATCCAAGCCGTCCACGTCGCATGCTGGACGCATGGAGTCCCTGGCGCTCTACGAGCATTTTCTGCGCACGGGACAGTGGTGGGACCTGGTCGATGAGACCTCCCACGCCGTCGGGCTGGTGGTGCGTCAGCACCCGGCTGCCGCGGCCCGCATGCGCGTGTGGGCCACCGATCCGGACATGTGGGTACGGCGCAGCGCCATCATCTGCCAGCTCCAGCACAAGGCCGACACGGACCTTGACCTGCTCACCGCCGTCATCGAGCCCAACCAGAAGGACTCAGAGTTCTTCATCCGCAAGGCCATCGGCTGGGCGCTGCGCGACTACGCGCGTACGGACGGCGACTGGGTGCGCGCCTTCGTCCAGGCACATCCGGACCTGTCCCCGCTCAGCCGACGCGAGGCCCTCAAGCACCTGTGAAATTGGGGCGACGGCGTCCAAAGCGGTAGGCCGCCAAATCCATGTGCAACGCACAGCAGAGAAGAGAGGCGCCCCCCATCTCCTTGGTGTGTATACCACAGGGGATTGATCCCCTACCGCTCATACTATTTTTGAGGTCTCATGGTTGTGCAGCAACAGACACGAGAGTCACCCGGACGTCGAGCGTCCAGCCCAAAGGAGGACACCCCATGCAACTCACAAAAGCGGAACCTCATCAAAGACCGCCGCCATCGGCTCAGCTTTTTGTTGGAGCACTAGCAGTCGCGGCGCCGGCCTCGGCGAACTCATTCGGACCGACAGATTATGGCACATACGGTCAAGCGAAGGTCAGTTACGACGATGCTAACGACCTATTCTGCATAGAATCGACCAACCCGGGCGGAACAGAGTTCTATCTCGCACCAACTACTAAGGTTGGACCACAGATGACCTCCCACGTTAGGTACGGCCAAGAGTCCTGCTACAGCCTTGCAACGGCGTACGAGGATACTCCCTATTTATACTATATTTTTGACGGACCTCACATTCTTTCGGGGACAACCATAGAGGTACATTTCTACAGTTGATCCAAGAACGGCCTGAAGTACACCTGACGATCGCGCCATAGCCGCCATTCCCATCTCCCCACTCCCGCAGCACTCGAGCCCTCGGCAGCGCATCGACTGCCGAGGGCCCGAGTGAGTTATCAAGGTCCTGAGCGGAGATCTTGCAGGCCTGCTCCAGATACGGCTACACGTTAGTAGCGAGCCGACGTGCGCTGGAGGCTGCACTGGCTAGGGCAGGCAGGCCGAGCAGCGGACAGACCTCAAGCAGCGCAGCCTCCTGGTGCGGTTCGGGCGGCGAGGTGTCGAGCAGTTGGTGGCCGACCACCTCGACCACGGACTGACCTACACGGAGATCGCCAAGAAGTACGATGTGGCACTGAGCACAGTCAGTAAGTACATCCAGCAGGCCAAGCGCCAGCGAGCGCGGAGGAACTCACGTAACCTCCGTGGAACACGTCTTTTTAAATCAACGACAGCATGCGCGGCGGAACTCTGCCGCGAAACCGCCCTCAATCCATTGCCGACACCAGCGACCTCGGAACGAACGAATACACAAAAAGACCGACAACAAATAGCAGCAAGGAACGCCCAATACCCACGCAACGACCGAACTCGAGAGCCCCAGCGGGTCGAACTCGGTAGGCACAGCAGCGAGCATCTGCATCAAGAGTCCCGACAACGGCTCCCACCCTAGCACGGGACCGGTTTGACGAAGGACATTGAGGAGAGATGACGCAGCACCGAAACTCGTCACCCTCAGCGCAGCCATGCCTACTGTCGTCAGTGGCGCCATCACGAAACCCATTTCCGATACCGAAAACGATCGTCGCACCCCAGGAACCACATCCAAGAAACCCCCATAGCGGTAATCAGTATGCTCAGTGCGGTTCCCATCGCGGAGGCCCCGAAGCCGATCTGTAGAACGAGGCGGGCCTTCCCTCATCAACCCAGCGCCCCGCAATAGGGTGCTGTGACCACAGACGCAATCGATGCTGGCGCGAGAACAAACCCCGCCCAGAACGCCGTTTGCCCCATCACGGACTGGATGTAGTTCGACACGAGAAAGGTCAAAGCGAATACGCCAAGGGCGGCAAAAGAGGCCGAACACAGCGGCAACGAGGAACCGTGGATTTCTGCGAAGAGACTGCGGAAAAAAACTGCTTGCGCCGGATCTACCCGGCGTTCATACCAGAAAGAAACACAAACAGGCAGAACACAGCGAACGGTAGGCAAGCAAATGGTCAGCAGGTCCCAGCCCGCATGGGGACCTTGTAGGCACCCGTAAAGAAGTGCCACAAGGCCGACGCCTGCAAGGAATGTGCCCACGAGATCAAGTCTCACGGACCGGGTCGCTTCGGTTGGAAGACTTCGCAGGCCCAGAACCACGACGAGAACCGCAATCGGAAGGTTGATGAAGAAGACCCACCGCCAACTGAGACCGTCAATCAACACTCCGCCAGCCAAGGGGCCGATGATGGACGCAGTTCCTGCACTGATCCCCCAGATGCCGACTGCGCGCCCACGGATCTTTTTTTCAGGGAAGGTGACGCCGATGAGCGTGAGAGTCTGTGGCACCAACATGCCAGCACCGAGTCCTTGAAGGAACCGGCCGGCGATCAAGACGAACGGAGAGGTCGCAACACCGCAGGCGAGGCTGGCGGTAGCCAAGATGATCGTCCCCAGGAGGAAGAGGCGTCGGTGCCCAAATCGGTCGCCTAAACGACCTGACGGGATGATCGCCAGTGCGAGAACGAGACCGTAACTGTTGACCGCCCAGAACACCTGGGCTGTGGACGCGCCTAAGTCCTGTGTCAGCGAGGGAACTGCGAGGTTGATAATTGTCAGGTCGAGGAGAGCAATGAAGTACCCTCCGGCCAACGCGCACAGCCCGATCCACTGTCGAGCGCTGATTGTTATGGCTAGGGAGTCTTCTGTCACGTCTTCCCCTTGTTCGCAAACCCGGTATCGCGGAATGTGTCTCTCTTTTGGCTATCACGGTGTAAACATCGAGTTAAAGCCGAGGCTGCTCCCCAGCTCTCTCGCTATTGACGTAGATGTCATTGCTGAGATGGTTAACCGCAGCACCAGAACGATGCGGGACTGGCTCTCGGGCTGGAGAATCATCAGGTTGCACTCGGTGGTCACCGGGCACACCGGCAACGAGAACGCAGCCAAACTCACCTGTCTCATAACACCTTGATGAGCTTTTGTTGGTATTGCGGTGCTTGAGCGGAGAGAGGGGGATTCGAACCCCCGGTGCGCTAGGCGCACAGCGGTTTTCAAGACCGCCACATTCGGCCGCTCTGTCACCTCTCCAGGCCGCACCCTCGGGGCGCGACAGGCACAGACCCTACCATCCCCGGCGGCCCCGCGGTCACCGCGAGCCCACCGGCGGCCCGCCTCAGGCAGCCCGCCCACCCGGACGACGCCTCACGACCCTGCCGAAGAACCCCCGGCGGTGCGGTTTGCTGGCGCGCGCCGGCAGCAGGGAGTTCGGCTCGTCGAGCCGTCCCTCGGCCAGGGCCTGCCCGATCGCCGGCCACACCGGCAGGCGCGCCATGAGCGTGGCCTGCAGGGCGTGGTAGATGTCCGGGTGCCCGGCCCAGGTGCGGGTCGAGGGCCGGTTGTCGCGGTCGAGCTCGTGGGTCCACACACCGGGCGCCTCGATGAGGAACTCCTCGGCGTAGTCGATCCAGGCCCGGTAGCAGTGCTCGTAGTGCTCGACGTCGATCTCCCCGCGTCCGTCGTCGAGCAGCGCCTGACGGATGGCGGCCGAGGCCGAGATGCCCTCGCAGACCACCCAGTGCATGCGCTCATGGACCATCGGCTTGCCGTCGAAGTCGGTGGTGTAGACGAAGCCGGGGGCGCCGTCGATGCGCCAGCCGTCGGTGCGGGCCTGCTCGAAGATGTGCTCGGCGGCATCCAGCATCCAGTCCGGCGCGCTCATGGAGCGGTTGATGAGGGCGCCGCGCAGCTGGACGGTCAGTCGCGCCCACTCCAGGCCGTGGCCCGGCGTGACGCCGTAGGGCCTGAAGGGGTGGGCCGGCTCGTCGCGGTTGTAGTCGAGCCGCGGTTCCCAGGAGGTGCTGTAGTGCTCGGGCAGGCGCCAGCCGTGCTGGCGGGCCTGGACGTTGACCGCGAAGTCGACGATCTTCAGCGCCCGCTCCAGCCAACGCACCTCGCCGGTGACGTCGGCGGCGGCAAGGTAGGCCTCAACCGTGTGCATGGCGGCGTTGATGCCCCGGTAGTCCTCGGGGTCGGTGAAGTCGAAGGCGTAGGACTCGATCGGCATCTGCTGCGCCTCGTCCCACCAGTAGCGGTCCTGGATCGCCATGGCGTCGCGCAGCAGCTCGTGAGCACCGGGCCGGTCGGCGGCCGTCGCTGTCGCCGCAGCCAGCAGCACGAATGCGTGCTGGTAGCACTCTTGCGGGCCTCGGGATCGATCGGGACGCCGCGCCCCTCGGCGTCGGGCTCAGAGCCGATCGCCGAGTACCAGCCGCCGTTGGCCGGGTCGCGCAGAGGACCGTTCAGGGCGCGCACGCCGTGGTCGGCGTAACGCCGGCAGCCGGGGATGCCCATGAGCGCCCCCAGGGAGAAGGCGAAGGTCATGCGGCCGGTGATCCACAGCTCGACGGGATGGGAGAGGTCCACCTCGCCGTCCTGGCCGATCCACCCGAATCCGGTGGGCACCTGCGCGGCGCGCGCGTAGTGCAGCAGCGCATGCGTCTCGTAGGCCAGCCAACGCTTGTGCTCGGGGGCGCCGAACCATCCCAGTCCCATGAGTCCTCCCTTGATCCGCTGGGGATCCAAGGCTATCGACCCGCCCCACACGGATCAATGCTCCGGTCTGCTCTCAGCGGCTCTCTCCCACGCCCGCCAGCATTCCCCGGACCGACGGCGCCCCGCCCGGCCTACTTCTGCTTCGGCCAGGCGGACTCGCCCTGCGCGAGCGCCTCCCGGGCACTCATCGCCCCTGTCGACCAGCGGCTCAGCCCCAGCCACAGGGCGCTGCTGCCGACGCCCACCGGCATCGAGTCCGAGGCATCCATCTCCACGGTCGTCTGACGCGACTGAAGCAACCTGGTGGCGCGCCTGCCGACGTCGCTGGGCGCCAGGTCCGGGTCAACCCCCTGATAGGCGGTCGCCACCCCACCCATCGCCATCCGCGTGCGGGCCCAGTCCTGGGAGGTCAGGTACTCCATGACCGCATTGGCCGCCTCCGAGCGAGTGAATCCCACGAGGTAGTCGGTGCCCACGAGTACGGCGTCCGAACCGCGGTCCGCCCCCGGGGTGACGAAGGCCGAGACCTTGACACCGTTCGACGGCGATGCCGACGACGTCGCTGCGGCGGTCTTGGCCTGTGCGGAACCCGTCGGGCTCGCGGAGGCGTCCTCCGTGGCACCCGCGGAGGGGCTGGGTGCCTGGACCGTCACCGAGTTGGCGCCGTCGGCGTCGGTGATGGCGGTGCCCTCCGGGAAGCGGCTCTCAAAGGAGGAGGAGGCGTGCAGCATGAGGCAGCTGCCCTTGACCAGGTCGGCCCCGGCCTGCGCAGGGGTCCGCGAGATGATCGAGCCGCGCCCGCCGGCCACGCTCCGGTCGGTCAGAACCAGGGACTCAACGGTGTCGAGGGCCTCCACCGCGCCCGTGGAGTCGATGGGCACCCGGTGCGAGGCCCAGGTCTCGTAGGCGCCGGAGCCCTGTGTGGAGAGCATGGTGTCCTCGAGCCAGTCGGTCATCACCCAGCCGGTGGACTCCCCGTCGGAGGCGCCCACGCACCAGGGCGTCACGGAGCCGTCGGGGTGGTCGGCGCGGACCTTGCGGGTGAGGGCCTCCAGCTCGCCCCAGGTGCTGGGCACCTCGTAGCCGGCCTTCTTGAAGGCATCCGGCGAGTACCACACGAGGGACTTCACCGAGGCCATGAGCGGGGCGGCATAGGGCACGGAGGCGTGGATGCCCACCTGGATCCAGTGCCGGTCCCATCCGGCCTCCACGTTGCTGTTGACCGTATTCGGCAGCGGGTGGACCACGCCGGTGTCAACGAGCTCGGCCACCATGCCCGGCTGCGGCACGATCGCCAGGTCGGGCAGGTTCTCGGGGTTGTCCTGGCTCGACGGCGAGGCCCCCTTGCTGGTGGACAGGTCCGCACCCGAGCCGTTGAGCAGCTGGGAGCGCAGCTCGGAGGTGCCGGTGTGCTCGACGGTGATCCCCGTGCACTTCTCGAACTCGGCCACGGAGGCCTCGAAGCGCTCGGCCTCGGTGCCGGTCAGGCTGCTGGAGACGGTGACGGTGGTGCCCTCGTGCCCCTGGTAGGCCTTGTAGGCGGCGCAGCCCGTGGCCGACGCCGAGCCGGCCCCGCCGGCCGAGCAGGCGGCGGTGGCGGCGGCTGCCAGTATCAGGGCGCTGGCCGCCGCGAGGAGGCGACCGCCCCGCCGCAGCCGCCCGGTGGGGCGCCGGCGTCCCGCGACCGCCTCACCGGGCGGACCGATGGTGCGACCGGCGTCGTCGGTGGGGTTCTGGCCGTTGAAGTTGTGGTGGGAGACAGGGAGAGGGGACTGTCGCATCAGGGGTGCCTTACTCGTTCTATGAGAGCGTCCAGGACGGCGGCGCAGCCGTCCCGCCACACGGGCTCGGTCAGGATATCGCCGCGGTCGCGCACCCACTGCGGTGCGCTGCCCATGACGACGCCGGTCCCGACCCACTCGATCATCTCGACGTCGTTGGAGCCGTCCCCGACCGCGAGGGCGCGGGCGGGGTCAGCGCCCAGGCGGGCGAGGAGCACCTCGAGGGCGGAGGCCTTGGTGACCCCCTCGGGGGCGACGTCGAGCCAGGCCGTCCAGCCGATGGCGTACTCCACCGAGTGCAGCCCGGAGTCGGCCACGATCTCGGAGAAGCGCTCGACGGACATGCCCGGGGCCCGCAGGACCACGCGGGTGACGGGATGGGAGACGAGCTCGGCCATGGTGACGACCTGCTGATCCTCAATGAGCTCGCCGTCGGGGAAGAGCCGGGAGACCTTGAAGCCGATGCCGGGGTCCTCGACGGCGAAGATCCCGTCGGGCACGGCGGCGTGCAGAGTCTCGATGGCGGTGCGCGGGTCGAAGGTGCGCGAGTCGACCACCTCGTAGCCGCCGGGGGCGTCCGGGTCGAGCCGCAGGGTCAGGGCACCATTGGCGCAGACCATCCAGCCGGTGCTCAGCCCCAGGTGGCGCACCACCGGCATGGCGGCGGCGATCCCGCGCCCGGTGGAGATGACCACGGGGACCTCGTGGGCGCGCAGGCGGGCGATGGAGGCCATGACCCGCTCCGAGACGCGCCCGTCCATGTCGAGGATGGTGCCGTCGACGTCGAGGGCGACGACGAGCCCGTCACCCGGAGCGAGCCGGGCTCCACCGGCGGTCTCCAGGGCGTCGAGGTCCCGCATCCGGTCCTGGACGAGGGCGTGGTACTCCTCGTGGTTCAGGGCCCGACGGCGCAGCACGCGCCTTCCGGTGGCCCCGGAACCGGCCTCCTCCGTGGGCTCGGAGCTGCTCTCGTGGTTCTCGAGGTACTCCGTGGAGCCACCCAGGCGGGTCAGGGGCTGGCCGGCCGGAGCGATCCCGGTCTCGGGGTTGACGGCCGGACCGTTGCCCGTGGGCTCCGGGCTGACGGTGCCGCCCGCGGCGCCGGCAGCACCGGCGGTGTCCAGCAAGGGCTCCGGCGTCGTCGGCGAGGAGGACGATGGCGTGGGGCTCATGATGGAACCCGCCTCAGGCGACGGCACCGACGGGCTCGATGACCTCCAGGCCGCCCAGGTAGGGGCGCAGGCCCGCGGGCACGCGCACCGAGCCGTCGGCCTGCTGGTGGTTCTCCAGGATGGCGACCATCCAGCGGGTGGTGGCCAGGGTCCCGTTGAGGGTGGCCACGGGGCTCGTGCCTCCCTCGCGGCGCTCGCGCACGGCCAGGCGGCGGGCCTGGTAGGTGGTGCAGTTGGAGGTGGAGGTGACCTCCATCCAGCGCTGCTGGGTGGGCAGCCAGGCCTCGCAGTCGAACTTGCGGGCGGCCGAGGAGCCCAGGTCCCCGGCGGCGGTGTCGATGACCCGGTAGGGCAGCTCGACCAGGGCCAGCATCTCCTCCTCCATGGCCAGGAGCCGGGCGTGCTCGGCCTCGGCGTCCTCGGGCCGGCAGTAGGAGAACATCTCGGCCTTGTTGAACTGGTGGACGCGGATGATGCCGCGGGTGTCCTTGCCGGCGGCACCGGCCTCGCGCCGGTAGCAGGTGGACCAGCCCATGTAGCGCTTGGGGCCGGCGGACAGGTCGAGGATCTCGTCTGCGTGGTACCCGGCCAGGGCCACCTCGGAGGTGCCGGTGAGGTAGAGGTCGTCGGCGGGCAGGTAGTAGATCTCGTCACTGTGGGCGCCCAGGAAGCCGGTACCGCCCATGACCTGCGGGGTGACGAGGGTGGGCGTGGTCATCGGGGTGAAGCCATGGGCGACGGCGGCGTCCAGGGCCGCCGTCATGAGCGCCAGCTCCAGGCGCATGCCCCAGCCCTTGAGGTAGTAGAAGCGGGCACCGGAGACCTTGGCGCCGCGGCGGGTGTCGATGATGTCCAGGCCCTCGCCGATCGCCAGGTGGTCGGCGGGCTCGAAGCCCTCGGCGTCGAAGTCGCGGGGCTCACCGCCCTCGTGGCGCAGGACGACGTAGTCCTCCTCCCCTCCCGACGGCGCCCCCTCGATGAGATTGGCGAACTGGCGGGCCAAGGCGTCGAGATCGGCGGCGGCGGCCGAGGAGGCGGACTCCGCGGCCTTGACCTGCTCGGCGAGCTCCTTGGCACTGGCGAGGATCGCCGGGCGCCCTCGGGCGAGGCCTTCCCCACGGAGCGAGAGACGGCCTTCTGCTCGGCGCGGAGGTTCTCGAAGGCGGCTGAGGCCTGACGGCGGGTCTCGTCGGCGGCGATGACGCGGTCAACGAGATCGACGTCGGCACCGCGGGCTCGCTGGCTGGCGCGGAAGGGCTCGGGGTTCTCACGAAGCGCACGCAGGTCGATCATGCCCCTGAGTGTAGTCAGGACCGCGCCGAAGGCCGCACCCGGGTCACCTTCCGAACGCAGCCGGCCCTCGGCCGGACGTCGGAGACGATCAAGAAGGATCCTGGAGACGGTCAAGGTCACAGGCCAGTGGCGCAACCGACACTCCGGGAGAACGGCCCCGGATCGACGTCGGATCGCCCCCGAATCCACCCCGCCGCCGAGGTGGCCTCAGAGCCGTGAAGGCCAGTATTTTACCGGAAGATCGGGGCTGAATGACAGACGTGTGACTCATACATGCTTCTCCTCGAGTACACCACCCCGAAACGGCGAACGTGACCCACTTCCTACTACCAACGCAATCCACCTGTGAATAGAATCCATTTCAATCGGTGTACCCTATAGTTCCCGACGGTGTTTCCGTGCCGCCACGTTGGAGGCACGCCCGCACCGCCCCCACACCACTCTCCCCACCTTCCCGGCCAGTCGTCTGCCTCCGATTTTCTGTCACTCCGTCATATCAGGCTCGCCGATCGCAGTGGTGCGGGCCCCGAACCACAGGACCACAACTCATGCCGATCTCATCGTCTCCGTCCTTCTCTCAGTTACGGGCCTTCGTGGCCCTGTGCGACCACCAGCACTTCGGTGAGGCCGCCACCGCGCTCGGCGTCAGCCAACCCAGCCTGTCCCAGGCCATCACCGCCCTGGAGAAGCGTGTTGGCGGCGAGCTGGTGGAGCGCACCACCCGCCGCGTTCTCGTGACCTCTCTGGGCGAGGCCCTCCCTGCCCTTCGCGCGCGACGCCGTCCTGGCCGCCGAGGCCTTCAACGAGGCCGCCTCCAGCCAGGGGCCGCCCTGAGCGGCACGATGCGCCTGGGCATCATCCCCACCATCGCCCCCTACCTGGCACCCATCCTCCTTGACGGTCTGCGCGAGGCCCCTGCCTCAGATGGAGCTGGACCTGCGTGAGATGGTCACCGGGGACAACCTCGACCAGCTCGCCCAGGGACGCCTCGACGCCGCGATCATCTCCCTGGAGGACGACCTGCAGCGCACCACCGCGATCCCGATGTTCGACGAGCAGCTCGTCATCCTCACCGCCGCGGATCACCCCTGGGCCGGCCGCACGGACGTGAGCCCGGCCGAGCTCGACAGCCAGCCCCTCCTGCTGCTCGACGAGGGCAACTGCCTGCGTGACCAGACCTTGTCCCTGTGCCAGCGCTACGGCACCCAGCCGCCGATCGCGGTGGCCACCACCCTGTCCACAGTGACCCGCATGGTCGCCCACGGCTCGGGCGTGACGGTCATCCCCGAGGGGGCGCTCCAGCTGCTCACCCCCTCCACGGAGTACGGCGTCGCCCGCTTCGGCGGCGAGGTGCCGCTGCGCCGCATGGGTCTGGTCCACCGGGTCTCCTCCTCCCGCGGCGCCGACTTCGCCCAGCTGGCCAGCCTCATCTCGCGTCTGGTGAGCGAGACCGACCTGCCCACCATCCCGGTCAAGCCCTTGGCCGCGGCCTGAGCGCGGCCTGAGGCTCCGCCCCTGCACCGGGCTCACATCGTCTTGGGCCCGTCTCCGCGGCCCCAGGACCGTGACCGAGGCCGCATGGGCGGCTAACCTGCCCCTATGACCGGCTTCACCGACGGCGGGACCCGGACCACGACGCGCCCCGACCAGCCGTTGGCCTGCGTCATCATCAACCCCTCCAAGCGTCGCGCCACCACCGCGGTGCGGGGTGTGCTGGAGCGCGAGCTGCGTGAGGCCGGGTACGCCGGACCGGTGTGGCTGGAGACGAGCGTGTCCGAGCCCGGCACCATGCAGGCGCGCCTGGCCCTGGCCGCCCGGGCCCGGCTGGTGGTGGCCGCAGGCGGCGACGGAACCGTGCGCTCGGTGGCGGCCGGCGTGGCCGGTACGCAAGCGCGGATGGGCATCATCCCCCTGGGTACGGCGAACCTGGCGGCCCGCAACCTCGGGGTGCCGGTCGGCGACCCGAGGGCGGCGGCTCGAGTGGCCGCCCACGGGGTCGACCTGCCCGCCGACCTGGCCTGGGTGAGAACCGAGGCCTGGACCGCTCCCGACGTCGGGCCGGGCAGGACCGAATCCGCCGAAACCACCGGTGCGGCGGACACGCTGGGCGGCGCCACCGCCACCAACGCCCCCTTTCCTGAGGGCTCGCCTCACTCAACCGACCCGACGGACGCAGCCGATACGAGCCCCCCTCCACGGCTGTCGGCCGAGGCCGCCCGAGCGGTGCGCACGATCCAGCGGGCGACCCGCAAGCCCCGTCAGTGGGCCCGACCCACGCTCGGTGACGAGCACGCCTGCATGGTGGTGGCCGGGATCGGTTTCGACGCCGGGCTGGTGGCCTCCACGCGCCCGGCCCTCAAGGCGCGAGTCGGGTGGGGCGCCTACGCCCTGGCAGCCATGGAGAACCTGGGCTCACCGCGCATGGACCTGGTGCTCAGTCTCCTGGACGAGACCGGCCAGCGGCGCATGGAGCGCCTGAGAGCCCGCAACCTGCTGGTGGCCAACGGCGGTCGCCCTGCCGGCCGGGATCACCCTGCTGCCCGAGGCGCGCACCGATGACGGCCTGCTCGACGTCGCCGCCATCGACACGGTGGCGGGCCTGGCGGGCTGGAGCTCCCTGGCGCGCCAGGTGCTGCCGCCCTACGCGGCGCGCTACTCCGAACCGAGTCGCTCCCTGGGACGGGTGGTGCTGCGACGCGGCGGGGAGGTGGCCGTCCAGCCTCGGCGCCGGCCCTGGTGGAGGTCGACGGCGACCTGCTGGCGCCCACGCAGGGCATGCGGGTGCGCATCGACCCCGGGGCGCTGCTCATCCGCCGCCCGCCGACCTGAGAGCCGGAGCGGCCGGGGCGGCGCCCCGGCTCACTCCTCCCAGAAGCCGGCGACGTCGATCGCCCCGCCGGTGGCCTCGAAGTCCGCGCGGACGGCCCGGCGCAGCTCGGCGTCGTGCAGCCAGTCCAGGGCCACGGCGGCCAGCCCGTAGGCGCCGTCGAGCGCGGCCGCGTCCCCGGTGGGGGCGCCGGCGGCCTCGGTCATGGCGCGGGTGTGGAGGGCGACGTCGGGCCGGTCGGTGACCTTGATGAGCGGGTGGATGCCGGGCACGCGCTGGGAGACGTTGCCGAAGTCCGTGCCGGCGGCGATCGTCTCGGGAAGGACCCCGGGGGCCAGGGGGTCGCGACCCCGCTCGCGCTGGGAGCGCGCCCAGGAGGCGAGCAGGGGGCCGTTGTCGCGCACGGGGACCTCGTTGCTGTCCTCGGAGGTGAGGATCTCGACGCCGGTTCCGGTCATGAGGGCTGCGCCGTGGAGGACCTCCTCGACCCGCTCGGCGATCTCCTTGAGGGTCTCGAGGTACTTGGAGCGCACCATGATGGACAGCTCGGTGCGCTCGGGGATGATGTTGGGGACCTGGCCGCCGTCGGTGATGATGGCGTGGAGGCGGTCCATGGGGAGCATCTGCTGGCGCAGCAGGCCGATACCGGTCAGGGCCAGGGTGGCGGCGTCCAGGGCGTTGCGGCCCATGAAGGGCTGGGAGGCGGCGTGGGCGGGCACTCCGTGGAAGACGACCTCCATGCGGCGCACCCCGAGCCAGGTCTGATGGGTGACGTCATGGGCGTATGAGTGGGTCTGGATGGCGGCGTCGACGCCGTCGAGCATGCCGCGCACGGACAGGATCTCCTTGGCGGTCGAGTTCTCCTCGGCGGGCGTGGTCTGCAGGACGACGCGGCCGGGCAGGGCCCGGGACGGGTGCAGGCCAGGGAGGCCAGGGCGAGGAAGGCGCCCACGGAGTTGGCGCACATGACGTTGTGGCCGCAGCCGTGGCCGATGCCGGGCAGGGCGTCGTACTCGGCGAGGATCGCGATGGTACCGGCTGGCTGACCGGCGTCTCCGGCCGCTGCGTCAGCGGCACCGGCCCCGACGGTCCCGGAGATCTCGGCGCGCAGGGCGGTGTCCATGCCGTAGACGCCGACCTCGGGCTCGATACCGTGGCGGCGCAGGAGCGCGGCGACCGTGGCGACGGCGTGGTGCTCCTCGTAGCCGGTCTCGGGGTGAGCGTGGATGTCCTGGGAGAGCTCGATGATCTGCGGGGCCAGCTCGGCGACAACCTCCCCCAGGGCGGCGCGCAGGTCGGCGGGGGCTCCGGCGTCGTCGGGCAGGACCGGGGCCGGGCCGACGACGCCGCGGCGCTCCTCGGTCTCGGCGATCATGCGCTCCTGGATGGCGCCGGAGGGGGTGGTGGGGCGGGTGAGGTCATTCAGGTCGCGCATAGGGCAATCATGCCCAGCCGACGCCCGTATTGCACGAGGGTCGGGTTCCCCTGGCCAGGGCATGGGTGCACTCCACGAAGGTCCGGACCCCGCGCAGTATGGACGGCTCCCGGCCAGTACGACCCGAGGCTCGTGCAGTAGCCACCAGGGGCCGCATACCACCCAGATTCTCGGCGCCTACTCGCGGGGCGCGGCGAGCCGGCGGACCGCTTCGACGACGACGGCGCGTCGACGATCATGCTCCTCCTCGTCCAGGGGCCCGCACAGCATCCGCGCCACCTGGGGCGCAGTGGACCACCAGCCCGTCAGGGACATGATCATGAGCATGAGCGCACCGGGGTCGACGTCGCGGGTCAGGGCGCCGGAGTCCTGACCGCTGCGCATCCCGGCGATCTTGCGCTGGTAGTGCTCCCGCCGCAGCTCCTCCTCCGGCACCTCGTCGTCGAAGGTGAGAGCCTCCCAGCACAGCAGCCGGATGAGCTCGGGGCGTTGCCGGTGGTAGTCGTACAGGCGCCCGGCGTAGTCCCCCACATCCTCCCCCTCGTCGAAGGCGGGAGGCACGGCCTCGGCCGCCTTGGTCAGCTCATCGCGCAGGACTGCGGAGAACAGGCGGTCCTTGGAGCCGAAGTAGTTGTAGACGCGCTCCTTGTTGACCCCCGCCCGCTTGGCGATGCGTTCGATGGTCGTCCCCGCGGGCCCGTGGCGGGTGAACTCGGCCGTGGCGGCATCCTTGATCTTCCGCTTGGTCCCCTCGGTATCCCAGGCCATGACGCCTTCTCCCGTGTCCGCGAGCGCCAGCAGCAAACTCCAACGCTACCGTTGCAACTACCTCTCCAGTCTCATTAGGGTCATTTCCAACGCTTACGTTGGAAAGGGGTTCTCATGTCTCCCGCACACCGACCCGATCAGCATCCCGACGTCGCCCACTCCCCCGAGCCGTCCGCCCAGTCGACGACTCGGCCGGCCTCCCCGCCTACCCCGCCGGCAGCAGCGCCACCGCGACCCTCGTGGTCACCGCACTGCTCGTCCTCACGCAGCTCTATGCGGCCATCCCCTGCTCGCCCCGATCTCGGCCGATCTCCACGGCAACGCCACTGTCGCCCTGTCGACGGCCTTCAGCCTCACCTACGCCGCGGGCTTCCTCATCTGGGGGCCGGTCTCCGACCACTACGGCAGGAGAAGGACGATGGCGCTCGCGCTGGGGATCCTCACTGTCTCCACCGGCTGCTGCGCCCTGGCCCCGTCCCTGCCGGCACTCGCGGCCCTGCGCGCGATTCAGGGCCTGAGCGCCTCCGGCTTCGCACCCGTGGCCCTGGCCTACCTGTCCGAGGCGCTGGCGCCGCACAGGCGGGCCGGGGCGATCGGGGCGATGTCGACGTCGTTCCTCGTGGCGGGCATCGTCGGCCAGGTCCTGGCCTCGCTGGTCGCACTGCACCTGGGGTGGCGATGGTTCTTCCCCCTGTGCGGCGGGCTGCTGGCTGTGGCCCTGGCAGCCGTCCTCGCCGTCGTGCACGACGCCGCTCACGCCTCCGGCCCCTCGGGCTCCTCGCTTCGGGGGCAGTTCGCATCGCTGGGACGGCTTGCGCTCAGACCTGCGGTTCTGGCGCTCAGCCTGGCGCACGTCACGCTACTCATGGTGTTCGTCGCCATGTACACGGGGATCGGCGGCCACCTGGAGTCGCTGGGCATGCGGCCTTCGACGATCATTCTCATCCGCCTGGCGGCCCTGCCGGCCATGTTCCTCAGTCTCGGCGCCGGCCGGTTCGCCGCAAGGCGGTCCTGGGCGCAGATAGCCCGGCTCGGCTTCGGAGTGTCGGCGTTGGGCATGCTCGGTGAGGCCCTGCTCGCGGGCAGCCTGGCGGGCCTGGTGGCCGCCAGCGTCGTCTACGTGGCCGGGGTCGCGCTGGCCGCGCCGGCGATGATCAGCCTCTATGGACAGGTGTCCGCCCCCAACCGCGGCAGCGGCATGGCACTCAACGGGTTCATCCTGTTCGTCGGCACGAGCGCCGGCCCGCTCCTGGCGACGTCGTCGCCCACCTTCCGAGCCCTGGCGTTGGCACTGACCGGGATCCTGGTCCTGGCACTGGCCGCGGTCACCGCGTTCAAGGCGCTGGCCGGCGCCGACCACTGACCACCACCCGCACTGCGGGAGCCGCCCCGCCTCGACTTCAGCTGAAGAGCGAGGCGGCCACCATGGTGTCGCCCTTCTTGATGCCCGGCGGGATCGCGAACAGGGCCGCGGCCTCGTGCTTGAGGTACTCCTGGAGGGCGTCGCTCTTGGTCATGCGGTCCAGGATCGGGTAGAAGTTCGTCCGCGGGTCACGCACGAAGGCGATGAAGAACAACCCGGTCTGCAGCAGCCCCAGGGAGTCGGAGCCGTCGGTGTAGTTGTAGCCGCGGCGCAGCATCCGGCGCCCCTGGTTCTGCTCCGGTGAGACGACGGCGATATGCGCGTCGGCCGGCACGAGCGTCTCGCCCTTGTCGTCCTTGGCCGCGTAGTCCACGGTCGTGAACTCCTCGGAGGACTTCGTGGGGTTGGCGATGCTCAGCGGCGCCCCGTAGCGCTTGTCGCGTCCCCATGGTCTGCTCCTGCTCGATGAGCCGCAGGCGGTCCCAGACCTCGGCGAGCATGCGGATGCGCCGCGCCACGTAGTAGGTGCCACCGGCCATCCAGGACGCCGCGGCGTCGTCGCCCGGCTGGACCCACAGGTGCTCGTTGAGCTGGTCGGCGGGATCCTCGGCCTTGATGTTGTTGGTGCCGTCCTTGAAGCCGAACAGGTTGCGCGGCGTCTCCTGGTCCACGGAGGTCGACGACGTCCGCCCGTAGCCGACCTGGCTCCACCGCAGGGTGGCGGTCCCGAAGGCGATACGGGTGAGGTTGCGGATCGCGTGGACGCAGACCTGGGCGTCGTTGGAGCATGCCTGGATCAGCAGGTCGCCGTCGGACTGGGCGGCGTGGAGCTGGTCGCCGGAGAAGGAGGGCATGCCCTCCTTGAGAATCGCCGGCATCTTGGCGGCCAGGCCGAAGCGGTCCTTGCCATCGGCGTCGACGAACAGGCCCTTGCCCACGCCGAAGGTGATGGTCAGGCCGTTGGGCTTGTAGCCCCAGGCCTCGCCGGTGTCCTTGGGCGGCAGCTGCTTGTTGGAGCTGGGCTGGCCCCCGATGAGCTCGCCGGCGGTCATCTGCTCGGCGGCCACGGCCCAGTCGGACAGGAGGGTTTTTCAGCCCTCGACGTCGGTGGTGGAGACGTCGAAGGCCGCGGTGAACATGTTGTCCTGGGCGGGGTGGTGATCCCCGCCTGGTGGTCGCCGCGGAAGGGGTAGGTCGTGAGGATGGCCTCCTCAGGTCGCTGGGAGGCCTCCCAGGCGCGCCCACCGGCGACACCGGCCAGGCCCGCGAGCGCAGCCCCCAGGCCCGCGCCGGTGAACATGGCGCGGCGGCTGGTTCCCTTGGCGCCGGGCTTCCCAGCCCGTCCAGGTTTCCCGGACTCATCCGGCCTCCCCGGCTTTTCAGCCTTATCGGACGTGCTCGCGTCCTCAGAAGACTGTTCCGCCGCACCCGAGGCCGGAGAGCCGTCACCCGGGTCTTCCGACGTCGGGGCCTGCGACTCCTGCTGCGCCTGCGCTGCCTCCGCGGCGGTCGCGTCATCCGCGACCGGGGAGGTCTCCGGCTCGTCGACCGGCTTGCCACTCACTGCTGACTCCTTCCGGGGCGTCCGGGTTGCTCTGGCCTCGCGGCCTCAGAGGATGGTCCCGGCGACCTTGGACAAGGACTCGCTCAGGGCGTTGACGGCGTCGGAGAACTTGCGCTGCGTGTCGGTGTAGGAGTTCTTGTCCGGAGCCTCGCCGGCGTCCTTCTGCACCGCAGCGATGGTGGAGTAGTCCGCGTAGGTGGGCTCGCCGTTGGCGGCCTTCCCGGAGACGTGGGCCTCGACGAGCTTCTCAACCGCCGCGAACTGGGTGGTGATCTTCTCGGCGAGCTTGGCGTCCTTCTTCTTCATGAGGTCCTCGACATTGCCGTAGGCGACCTTGGCGCCCTCGACGTTGGCCTTGAAGTCGTAGAGGTCGGTGTGGGAGAAGGTCTCCTCCTCGCCGACGATCTTGGTGGTGGCGACCTCCTCGAGGAGGGAGGAGGCGCCGTTGGCAACGTCCTCGAGCCCGAGCTCGAACTTCTTCCCACCGGTGCCGGTGATATTTCCGTAGACGAGGTCGTAGAGCGACTTGGTGTCGGTGTTGAGCTGGTCGGCCACCTTCTTGCGGGCGGCGTCGTCGGCGAACTTGAAGGGGCTGGAGGAGTCCTGGACCCACAGGTCGGCCTCGATGCGGTGCCATCCGGTCCAGCCGGAGATGACCTCCTTGTCGGTGACGGCCTTACCGGCACCTGCGGCGAGGTCCTGGACGCGGGTGTCCAGGGCGCTGTCGAGGTCGCCGGCCTCCTTGACGCCGAAGGACTCGGCGGTGGGCTCGATGCGCTCGTAGAACTGGCGCGCCAGCGGGTAGAGGCTCTTGGCAGTGGCGGTGTCGCCGGAGGTGTAGGCGGTGACGAAGCTCTGGGTGGCGGTCAGGAGCTGGCCGGCCTGATCACGCACGTAGGCGGTGTAGTTCTTGACGGCGTCCTCGCGCGCCTTGGCCTCGTCGGCGCTGACGTCGACGGCGGCGCCCTTGGTGATCTTCAGCTCGGTGACGCCCTTGAGCTCGCCGACCATGTTGGGCTTGCAGGCCGCGTAGCAGGTGCCCTCCTTGAGGGAGGTGGTGAGCTTCGTGGTGGTGCCGGGGCCGATGTTCTCCTGCTCGGAGATGATCTGGAGCTTTGTCCTCGGTGAGAACCTCGAACTCGTTGGGCACCGTGCCGGAGTTGGTGATGGTGAAGGTGACGACGCCCGAGGGGAAGGAGGTGGAGGACAGCTGGCAGGAGTCATCGGTGAGGGTCACCGTGATCTCCTGGGCCTTGCCGGATCCCGAGGCGCCCCCCTTGGCGTTCTTGGGGTTGTCGGCGCAGGCTGCCAGACCCAGCCCCATGGCGGTCAGAGGAAGCATGGCGAGCACGTTGCGTCGCTTGATGGTGGGCATCTGTCTTTCCTTTTGCGAGAAGCGGTGGTGGATCAGGGTGGGTCAGGGTGTGTGGAGGGCGGTCAGGAGGTCTCGACGGCATCGACGGAGCTCGTGCGGCGCTCGCGTCGGCTGCTCGATGTCGTCCTGCTGGCGCGGCGAGGGCCATCGGCCCGTGATCTGGAGGGTGAGCAGGACCAGGGTCGGGCACGATGTGAGGCACCAGCCCACGCACCTGCAGGACAGTGGGCTGGAGGTTGAGCTGGAACATGGCCTGGAGCAGCACGTAGAGCCAGTGGAGGGGCGAGGTGTTGGCCGGCAGGTAGGAGGACAGGTCCCAGGCGTGGCTCGTGTGGCCGGGCAGGACGCCCGCCTCCTGGAGGTCGCCGATGCCGTAGGCGACGATGCCGGCGGCCACGACGATGAGGAAGTAGCCGGTCACGGCGAAGAAGATGCGGAGGTTGATGCGCACCGCGCCCTGGTAGATGAGGACGCCCAGCACAATGGCCAGGACGAGGCCCGTGACGACGCCCGCCGTCGTCTGCATGATGGAGGTCTCGATGCTGGAGCGCACGGTGGCCCACACGAACAGGGCCGTCTCCACGCCCTCGCGCCCCACGGCGACGACGGCGATCCAGACGACGCCCCAGCCGGAGCCGCCCTCGGCGAGGGTCTTGGACAGTGAGCTCCTCCAGCTCGCCCTTGAGCTCGCGGGCGTTCTTCCCCATCCAGAAGATCATCCAGGTCACCAGACCGACGGCGACGAAGGACAGGAGTGCCTCCGAGGATCTCCTGGGCCTGGAAGGTGAGGGTCTTGGGGCCCCAGGTCATGATGGCGCCGGCGACCAGCGGGATCAGTGCTGCCAGCCCGACCCCCAGCCACGCCTGGGCAGGGCGTCCCGGCGGTCGGACTTGACCAGGTAGGCGACGATGATGC